>Ga0126342_10018070_pt1 | contig 12124 bp, 15 predicted proteins | sample Cyp1metagenome_FD_92528 | JGI IMG/M metagenome (GOLD analysis project Ga0126342, IMG submission 92528) | Coral microbial communities from Lord Howe Island, Old Settlement Bay, Australia - Cyphastrea 1 metagenome | ecosystem: Host-associated > Invertebrates > Cnidaria > Coral ... | reverse complement strand
CGGCAGTGCCCACTGCGATCTGGAAGTCGCGGTTGAGGTCCGGCAGTGCCCACTGCGATCTGGAAGTCGCGGTTGAGGTCCGGCAGTGCCCACTGGGATCTGGTGGAGCTCGCAGTTGAGGTCCGGCAGTGCCCACTGCGACCTGGAAGTCGCGGTTGAGGTCCGGCAGTGCTTATTGCGATCTGCAACTCGCGGTTGAGGTCCGGCAGTGCCCACTGGGATCTGGAGCTTGCGGTGGAGGTCCGGCTGTGCCCACTGGGATCTGGACTGTGAGGAGGAGGCGGCGGGTGAGGAGGCGGAGGAGGCGGAGGAGGAGGAGGAGGAGAAGAGCTTTGTTAAAATCTAGCATCCCTCACCTGGCAGGTGGGGAACAAAACAACCAGATAAACACACGTGAGATTTAAACGCATATAAAACATATGTAAACACATGTTTATAATTCAGATAATTTGAGAGTCGAAGTTATGGCAAACTTCTCGCATGCACGATCAAAGATGCTAAATCTAACAAGTTTTTTCACGACCAGAAAAATGATACCGAAATTATCCCAAGATAAGCTTGATATAACATAACTTAACCCATTTTAAAAGTGAAGTATATGAATATATATATATATATATAATAAGTGTCTCATAGAGGGGCCTGACATTGTAGGGGCGTACATGCAACGCTGGGCGGCCTTGCTGGGCATTGCCACCCAACACACCTCGGCCTGCTTCCTCAACCCTCGGCATCCCTGGCAGCCTTGGACGCAATCCACAACACCGATCCCCCGTCCCCACCCGACTGCCCCCAATGGGTAGCGGATTCACGCGCAGAAAAAGGCGTGGAGGAAAAAGAAGACATGGAACCATCCTTTGAATGACGTGACCCACAGCATTTCTCAGAAGAAACAAATGATCGGAAGAGAGTTGTCTTGCAGATCCTTGATAATGGTTGATGCATGCGTGGGACATGACATGCGTCACTCCTTGATCAACATCTACCATGTGTGTGGGCTTGCTTCAAGTTGCATTGCATCAACTACAGGGATCCCAACTTGTGGTTGGCTGATGGTTTAACATGAAGTAGGCCACAAAATGCAAAGTAACTAGCCCATGGTTCTATTTGATCTCTCATGCTGTTTGTTTCTTAATTTTGGCTGGCTAGCGCCAAGGCCAATCATGATGTGTCTCCACATGTCTCCACCGCTACAAGCATGAAATGACAAAACGAAACCCGTTCAACCTACCCAACCATGTTTCGTCATGTACTTGAGTCAATGTATTTGAGCCGCATGGTTTGTCATTTAACAAACTCGCTATACGCATTTGTGATTTGCGCCAGAATCATTCAATCATGAATAAACATGAATAAAAATATTTTTTTCTCAAAGGTTTTTGCGTTTTTTTGCCATTTTTTTCCCCATGTTTTCTGTCCCATTACCCCAGAATGACGTCCGCCCCTGTCTCGGCTTCAGGATGTTGTCCCACCAGGCGAAGGCGGTGCTCCACTACGAGGTCAGTGAGACCTATTCGAAGCTCGAGAGCTTCCGGGAACGCGCCGAGCTGAGCGTCGCCATCGGTTGGGGAGGAAGGACTTCATACAGGAATGAACCATGATAGGACAATATCGGATGATATGTGTTTGTCTGTTTGCTTGTTTGTTGTTTTGTTTTGTTTGTTTTTGTTTTTGTTTGTTTGATTTGTCTACCTACCTATTTTATTATAAAGGCGCATTGTGATATCCACCATAATTTACACATGTTTGCGAAAATTACTGCGACTCAAATATCATTCATATTCAGGCTTTTCTGTGATGGATTGCAGTCAGGACAGTCAGGGGGCAACCTTTTTTAAGGTTTTGAAATCACACATTTTTTTGCAACGTCCATGTACAAATTGATGTATCTCTGATCAACCATGTATGCGAAATCCGCCGATAAACATGGGGACAGGTATGCCACCTTTGATTTGTGGTGTTCCTAAAAATGGGAACCCATTGGTTTCCCCATGCAACAAGAATGACAATGACGTGACATTACATCATTTGGATGGCTGTGGAGCCCCCCAATGAAGAGAAAACCATGTGTCTCCCGATTCAAGAATCCCGATGAATGATGCGTCCGCCTAGGTATGATCAAAGCAACGGGCAGGCATCAGTCCAAAGCAACCTATGCTGCTTGGCATGGCTCAGATATGACTCATCGTTGGATTTACCCCCCAGTAACCTGGCACTTGAACATCCACTACACATGGAAATTCTAATGGGAAAACAATCTATGAGTAAATGGGTGATTTTCCGGAGGGTAAGCAAACAAGGTAAAGATTTAAGTAACAAGTTGGTCCAAAACTGGCAAAATGCTCGAAAAGACTGGCCAACTGTTGCGGATGCTTTGTAGATGCTTCACTGCTTGATTAGTGCTAGGAATTGCACCATGTGGCACCCAAGAAAATCGGATGGTTCATAGTGGTTATAAGCAGCAGAGGTTGACGCGTTGCATTTTTTTAGGCCCTTCCAGCCTCCGAAAAAAATGCCTGTTGCCACGGATGCATGTGTTGAACTCTCTGAAATGGCGATGGAGAGAGAGAATTTGCATAATTTTGCACCGTAGAAGCAGTTGGTGCTTCATTTTTATACTGTGATGTCCGGGACACCGCGTCCACATGAGATCTTCAAGAAGCACTTCTGTACAATGCTTGAAGGGTTCAGCTTGGGCAGTGGTGATCATTACCCAAAACGTTTATATTATTTTGTATATTTGGGTGAACTAGCCATCATTCTCCAGTGGTGTGCGTGTGTGTTGTTGCTAACCAATGCCGCAATAAGAGCCATTAAAAACAACGAAAACAATGACATGCGTATATACCTATGGAACATTTTTTTATTTCAATATATATATATACATATGCATATATAACATATATATATACACACATATTTTTTTGTTTATTCATTGTTTTTCACAGAGATATGAGGCCGTCCTCAATTTTTTGCGCCTCCCAGGAGAGTTCTTTGGTCCAAGCCTTGCTGTTTTCTGCTGCAGCGATTGTGGCGGCCGGCCCTTGGGTGCCTTGGAAACTCCGGCGAGACCCTGTTTTTTTTGGTGAAATCCTTGTTTTATAGTGATTATAGTACTAAATAGTAGTGATTAATATTAATAGTCATTAATTTATAATTAGTGATTAATATTACCCTCTGGTTATTTAACATAGCCATGGTATAGATGGCCCATAGAAATAGATGGTTTACCTATTAAAAATGAGGATTTTCCATGGCTATGTTAAGTAACCAGAAGGTATAGTCAACCTGGTGAATTTCCAAAAACTTATTGTAGTTTGTCAACCTTGTCAACTTGCAGACTATGCCTAGTTGTTTTGTTTCAAAATGCATTTGTTGTCGTTTGATTCCAGGGGTCAAAATATTATTATTTCAGGTGCAAGGTCAAAAATCAGTCAAAGAACATAAATCCCCATCCCTGCTGTTTGGCCCCTCATTTCTTGTTTTTCATTATCATGAATCTACAACGTTGTGAATTTGTTGTTTCACCCTCTGTTTCTTTTTCTCAAACATGTCCTGTTGCCGTTGCTTCCTCTTTGTCAAGGTCAATTGACAGCACCAGTTGCTTCCAAGTCATCCCTCTCCGTTGATCCAATGATCCCCAGTGATCCCCAGGTGGGTGCGCGTCTCTTCGGTGAGATGAAGAGCACCATCACCCTGGCCGCCATGCGCTGTGTGCTGCGCACCCTGACGGCGGCGCCCTGCTTAGATCCGAACTTCGTGGAGGTGATGAGCGAGGCGGTGGTTCCAATGCCAAACCATCTTCACTTGGGGTTTCCATGTATTACCGTAGTTGCATCGAAACTACAGTCAATCTTTGATCTTTTTTAGTTTTTGTTAGGATATACCACTAGCAATGGCACTATAATGATGTAGAAAGACACCTAGCATTTGGGATCTCCCCGCCTTCATGGGGGTGGTCGACATGGTGTTCTTGAACGCGGCCAAGACGGGTTGATGTCAACGGATGAATACCTGACTGGACTGCTCAACTAGGGAGATACCACTTTAGTAGCAGCGGAAATCTCTTTCTTCGGCTACTTCTGTATTCACATCCTTAACATGCAACTTGTTAACTTGTTAAATTATTTACGGTTTACCATGCATGAATGCATGTTTGTGCAGACCAAAGAAGCTCTGCTGGTAGTACCAGCTGACTCACTCTTAGCAGAGCAAAGTTGCTTCCCCTGCGCTGACAGGGACAGCTGTGGGCCTTGCTAGCGCAGCTTTCGGCCATCATTAATCCCAACTGTCCACACATCGTCAAAGCCTTCGACCAAAACGGTGTCCCGACAGGAACCTTTGGTAAATCCTGGACACTGGATAAACTGTTTTGGTTTATTTACTTACTTGATGTGCAGTATCATCGTCAGTGCCTGTTTTTGTTCGTCATTGTGCATTGTTTATAGCGATGTAACTCATGATATGCCAATGCTACTGTTCACGGAATAATTGTTGTTAGGACTCTAGGGCGATTCACCACTTCATGTATACGGTCAAGTTGTGGACTGTTGTGGCCATTTCCTCCGCCTGGATGCTTGGAAGGTCCACAGAATTGCTGAAACTATGGTCATACAGAAATTTGTTGGGTGCTGTCAGATTCCACAACACATAAAAAAAAAAATATATATATATTTATATACAATCTATATATTTTATCTGTACATAAATGGAACTGAAAAACTGTTTGTATTTACCTTACATTCTCCTTACATTGACTTTACCACTTGCGATATCTGGAAAGAAACCCTCCCCTGAGGCATGATGACTCTGCAAGAGATGGATGCACTGCTGGGAGAGATCGGAGAACAGCTGGCTTGCAGGAGCTGGGCTGCTGGGATTTCCTGTGGTTTAATGATTAATGCACCAAAAAACATGGTGATAGATTTAACCAAACAATAAACAAACATGGGATTTAATTCATTTAATTCATCCAAAAAAAATGGATCATATGGTTTTAAGGATCTATATAATATGGTCATACATGATCTCATCAGGAAACATGGGGATGTATCCATTAAACATACTATATGGAAAACTTCACCATTGGAACTGCGGATTTACCCCATAACAATGGTAGCATAGCCCTCCGCTTATAAGTATATAGGGTTTATGGTAGTGGTTTATGGATGTGAAATTTGTTGGGATATGTATAGTCAATGACGATGTGAATGATGTTAACATGAACCAGCTGCTAATGGAGATCGTGATGCTCTCCGCTGTCATTAGCTACATGGCCAGCTGGGAAAATCATCGAACTAAATGGGTGATTTCTCCAGCAAGCCATGTTTGATTAAACGGGATGGCATAGGAAAAAGGAAGAAACTAGTGTTCGCATGTCATTCCAAGGTTCAGTTTCCCTACAACTGATTCTGTAGTGGGAGACGGAGACTTCTGGGTAGCACAGTTGTTGTTTGTAGCCTGCTTTCAGGGGGATCTTGGTCAAGCCAATGAGGCAGGACTGCGCCCACAAACTCCCCCATCATAATGCGCTTGCTTAAATATCTTAATTTGCTGAATATGTTTGTTGGTAAACAAAAAACATTGACAAATTTCTAAGACTGGGAAATCTATTGGGAATAGCAGTGATCAGAGATGATCAGAGTTGACATTGCCCGGGCTAGATTTGTAAAGAACTTTGGTTTGCATGTTCTCATGGCTGTACCAAATCAGGTAGGCCGTTTCTCGCCACCTTTGGCAGTCTTGAGAGATGGCTCATAGCTGGAAAGATCCCACAACAACTACATGGTTTTTGTTGTGGTTTACAGGCCGTATACCCATATATAAATGGGGATATTCCATGCATATTCCCTTTATAAGCCATATATAGCAGCCATATAGGAGATATAACCCATGAATCTCGAGGTATTACCATTGCCGGCCCTCAACGGCCCTCAACGGCAGGCGCAGCCCTTCGGCCCCGGCGCTATGCGTCTTGCGCTGCATCAACTGGCGCAAGTGCGCCACGGGGACGCACGTGGCCGCCGCAGCACCTTGCTCCAAGTACCTTTGGGATTTAATGATCAGTTATATGCCCTCTGGTGAACTAACATAGCTGTTGAAAATGGCCCATTTATAGTTTATTTACTAATCATCATAATTTCATCATATACTGGTTGGTGGTGACTGGAACATGGCTTTTATGACCTTCCATATATTGGGAATAATCATCCCAACTGACTTTCATATTTTTCAGCGGGGTTGAAACCACCAACCAGTATACACATATATATATATATGTGTGTGTTGTGTCTTGCCCAATTTATAGATGGGAAACACAATGTATATGTATATATATATACATATATATATACATATATATATATATACATATATATATGTACATATATATATATATGTATATATGTATATATATATATATGTGTGATGAATGATTCAATGATTATATACGTAAATAGTTGATGGTTGGGTGGTAATACATGTTTTTGTGCTGCTTTACTGTTTTCATGTTTCATGTCGGAAGGGGATAGATCATTTCTAGGAAGGACATGTCCAAAGCGATGCTACCCTACGGCGGCCCTAGTCAGAAAGGTCTCTGTTGTTGCTGAATGATACAGATGTTTGTTGCTGTTTGATCCCATTTAGTTAAAGATGATTTTCCCAGAAACTTCCATGGCTAGGCCTCTGGGATTTCCCAAAGATTACCCAATGAAGCTCCCCTGTTGAAGCCGTAGCCTTGTGGCAAGTAACCTCTGTGAGGTGAAGATGCTCATGCAGGCGCGATGGAATCAATCCGGAAGTTTGTTTTCCCATGGAATCCAGGGGTTTTCCTGTATTGTTTTCATAGAAATCTAGTCCATCAATATCCATCGGATCCACGCCTAGAACATGTCACACATCCACGCCGGATTCATATGCTTCTCAGTTTGATGTTAGAGATATTTCCTTCCCAAAACCCATGTCCGGTCTTGAAAACCAACACCAATCACAAGTTTCAAAGCTGCCTTGCAGGCCATTGAATCAGGAAAGATCCCCTTCTTGGAGCAACATATCTTTAGCGCTGGAGATCGCATGGAGGTGCGGGGTGACATGGGCCTTGAAGGACCATTCCATGTTTCCATTTGATGAACCATTGTTTATGGGATATACCAATGGTTAATCATGGTTAATAATGGTTAATAATGGTTAATAATTGGGTAATGTTCAATATTAACCATTACTAGTTGGTGGTGACTGGAACATGGCTTTGATTTTCCCATAGATTGGGAAGAATCATCCCAACTGACGAACTCATATTTTTCAGAGGGTTGAAACCACCAACCAGAACCATCCAGAACCATGTTTCCCCCTTTTTTCCCTGGAAAATTATCCACGGGACGATGTTCAGGAGATGCAGGCGGTTCCCTCGGCCATGTCTGCCGTGTCGACCATTCGGCTGTTGCGTGCGAATACCAACTCCGGCACTGCGCAGCCGCCTCTGCCACCGGAGACCCGGCATGACGTCAAGCTGTGACAAGACAAAAAATGCAAATGCCATACGTTTACAGAAGTGAGAATCAGCACATATATTTTTTGATTTGTACTTTATACACGAATGTACAGTGAGTACCCTGGTGAATGATGTGAATGCGCGTTTGCGTTCAACCATGACTAGCTACTAGCGGTCAAGGTGGCCCAAGTGACGGAAGGTCAAGGATCGCTGGTGAACATGTCTTAGCGCCGTGTGTCTCACACGGGAATCCTCCATGGAACATGAAATCATATGGAACCCTACGTCTCTCATACCAACTAAATATTAACTAATTGATGGAATCCCTTGATGTTGGCACGTGTTTTAGACGAATCCATGTTGTGGTGAAATGACCTTTCTTGGCCGAACTGTTTGACTTTTACTTTTGTTTCACCATTTTGTCTCTTGTATCCCTGGAATGGGAATATCACCGGTTTGCATTGGTAAGGTCCCCGTATTGATTGGTGATTGCTTCTTCTATCTTCTTTTAGTAGTTTCAAATCTATGATTTCTAATGTTTTTGATCTCCATCTTGGTTTCTTGAATCCCCAGATTTGCCTGGTGATATCCCTCATGTTTCTGGCTCTCGTACCCATATATGGATTCTTTTCGTTTGGCTCAGTCCTTCGACATGGAAATCCACTTGCTTCTTGGTTGACTTCTCAAAATATCGGACGTTGTTCTTGTTTTCAACCTTCCTCAAGTTGGCAGTATAGAAGTTAGCCCATGTTAGCCCCTCATTTTGCTATATTTTTCACAATTTCCACATATTTTCACCGTGTTTCTTGGGATTTCTTGGGGCTTTTTCCCTCCGGATCCCATGGCGCCCAGGAGCTCCAGCACAAGCAGACCTTCGACCAATCCGCCGCCATCTCCGCCCTGGCGTCCTTGGCCAACTCGGGGAACCTGGACTCCGGCGGAGGCGAGATGGAGAAGGTATCATGAAATGGAAGACATGGCACACACACACAGAGATAATCACATATATAATATATATATATATATATATATGTATGTGTGTGTGTTTATTCTGTTTATTTATTTATTTACTGAAATGTTGAGTGATTTCATGAAACGAATTGAAGGCTGGAAGCTAAGCACACATGCAGCATGCACCATTAACCTTGACCTGTGCAGGCCTGGGAAAGGAAAGGCTTCCCCAAATCCTTGGATGATCGCTGAATGACCACATCATCGGCGTTTGCATCTTATAAGTGAAAACGACTTGGGATGTGAACATGCAGCTTTGAATGCTGTAGGCATGACATGTTTTACTATATAGATACATATATATATACACATATTGTTTTTCTGGGCCGGGGAACGCCCCATGTTGCGTTTGATTCCGGGAGCAAAATCCTGAAATCTGTGTTGCTGAACAGCAGCTGCACCACAGGCTTGGCCTTGCTTCTGGAGTCTTTGCAAAGGCAGATGGCTTTGGCTCAAGGCTGGGATTGAACAGCTGTTGACAAGGCTTTGAGTGGTCAAACCTCCCAACAGCTGTTGCTTAAATCCCACCCAAATCCCCAAATCTATCCCACATTTAGATAGTCAGCACCAAAACTTTTCCAAACATTTCCCAAAAATAATCTCCAAAAAAACGTCCCAATTGCCAAAGTTCACCACCCCCATTTGAACCATCCGCCCTCCACCCTCCAAGGCAATCAGACGCCGGAGCGGCAGGCGCGGGCGCTGCACCGGCCACTGCCCTGGGTGGTGGCCTCCTACGTGCGGCGCACCGTGGTGAGCGCCTTGGAACGGATGGAGCCGATCGAGGCTCTGGTGGTGCCTTGGTGGATGGGAAGGTGGTGAAAAAGTGGACTTTTTGGGGGTTTCCTATGTGGGCACCCCAATAGCTGGATGGTTTCTAATGGAATATATGATTAAAATGGATGATATGCGGGTACCCCCATGACCTAGGAAAACTTCGTCTCCAGGTGATTTCAATGATTTTTTTTGATGGTAATTTATGGGTTGGGGATGGGAAGATCATGGGATTATTTTTTTTTAATGAGAATAGGCTATTTGATATGTTAACATTGTTAACATGGGGGAATTTTCAAACTATGCTGTGATTTGGTGATTTTCACATGGATTCTAATTGGGTTGAATTGGTGATTTAATGAACCCATTGCAACTTGGGAATTGCTAAATCACTTAGTGGGGACTTCATCTGTTTGGATGGGATTGTTCTGCAACAGACAGGAAGGACTGGCCCCTCAATTTGCGAGGAGTTGATCCTTTTGGTAAACAAGAATGGCTGGTTTGACAATTTCCAAGTTGGAACTACAGGTGAACTCACAGCCTTTTCCGATCTTGATGTTGTTTTTTTTCCCTTCTGCTTTTAATTTTATCTGAAGATGAAGACACTTCTCGGGCCTTTAAATCCCCTCCCAAAAAGTTGCACATACTAATATAGAGAGTCCCATGCGGCCAGTATCGGCCAGTCCCATTGCGAAGTTTCCTTATTACCTATTGCAATTAATTTTATTCTAGGGTGAAGCCCATCTTCCTGGTTTTCATCATTTCTGTGCCCGGGCACCTTGAGGTGTCTGCGCAGAAGCTTCATGTGCAAGAACAGCCAACAAAAAAACGTGCCAGATTGAACCTTGGATGATTTTAATGTATGTCAGCCGGTTTTTTTAGCCCTTGCTGTCTACATGTTTCTACCATTTTCCTCAAAGGATTCTGGAAGGCCCGTTTAAAGCAACAATATATAATTATATAGGTTTTGGAAGGATTGTCAATTATCATTAATTATCAATTTGGCCTATTTTGGTGTATCTTTTCCTTGCAAGGTTTGGGTTAGTTTTTTTTGCCCCAGTGGGTGGTGTTGAACCAAAGTCCATGGAGGTTGATGAGGTTGTTTGCCTCTGGTTTTGCATTGAACTTTCTGATAGTTGAAACTCCAATTTCGGGGATTAAGGGGATATAAAGAGCCTTCCTCTGCAACGCTTATCCAAGCTGAGTCCGCCCAGGAATCCTGTGGAAGAGTTGATTCAGGCCTGCTGCTTGCGTCATGTCTAGTCAGCTAATTTGCTGATTGGCTCGGTCATAAACCAACATAAACCAACATAAACCAACAACTTACTGTAGAATAGTTGAGAAATGTTGAGAATGGTCTGGTGCCCAACATTTTCCAACCCAAAGCCGCATTGAAATCTGTTGTGCTTGCTGTTTAAAAAATGTGTTTTGAAAAAGGTTCCTGTCAGAAGCGGGGCAGACCTTTCTTGCATAGGTCGCTGAGTCGTAGGCAAGCTACTTTGCTATTTGTTTGCCCTATACATGAAGAAACATTTATGTCCTACATGTCACACAAACGCAGTGCTTTCAAGTCGGACAGGTATCGCGTAACCTTCGGAGCTCAGAAATACCAAACATGAAGGTTTGTTTGTTTGTTTGTTTGTTTGTTTGAACTTTATGTTTTTCAAGAGATACTCTAATTTCACATTTCATATCATGTCAACTCATGTCAAAATCATGGAGGGTTTCCATTGAACATGAAATTCATGGTGGGAATTCTCCATTGAAAATGAAATACCTTTTGGTAATTTAACATAGCTATTGAACATGACCATCTATAGTGGATTTTCCCATTAACAATGGTGATTTTCCATGGTTATGTAAAAGTTTCCCGGAGGGTAAGATGGAAGGGTTTTCTGTTCGCTTCCCCAGGCGCTGGTGGACTTCCCGCAAGACGGGCCGCAGTCACAGGCGACGAGACGACGGGCTTTTTTTGGGGCCTGGGCCGCCTGGGCCAGTGCAATTTGTTGGGAAAAAATATGCCCAGATTTTTAGATGTCAGACATTAATATTACATATAGCACCCCTCCATTTTTAGATAGAAGAATAAAATCTGAGAGAGTGCTATATATGTTATATCTATTATGTTCTATCCTGTTTGGATGCATATATTAACACATGTGATTTGGACAAAATGTTCGGGGGTTTCCTAAAATGGTGCCCCAAAAAATCATCCATTTGAGTAGGATTTTCCATTGTAAACCTTCCAGCTATTGGGCATTGATATCCATTTATGGAACCCCCAAAAAATATGTGCTATGTCATAGGCCCGCTATGTCCCCAGTATGGTATGTTTAATTATATTGATCATGTTTGTTGAAGAAACAATAACAATTAGCCTTGGAGTTCCCCATCGTACCCCCTTGATATTCCCATTATATCGTGATTATGAATTATATTGATTCATCTATCCAACGTACCCTCTGGTAAACTAACATAGTTATGGAAAATCACCATTTAATAGGTAAATCAGCTATGAATTGCAATGTTCAATAGCTATGTTAAATTACCAGAGGGTAACCTTTGGTAATCAAACTTGGCAATTGAAAATCACACATTTAGTTTAATGATTTTTCGAGCCAGAAACATCCATTTAGTTCGGGCATTTTTCAGGCAGCCACGGTTGATGACATAAAAAACATATCCAACATTTGTTTCCTTTTTCCATGATTTTCCCAATTAATTACCAGTAGTACCGCGCAAGGCGGTGGCGGAAGTTTCAAAAATAGGAAACCTATAGGAGAGGTTGGTTGTTGTGAATCAGGGATGGCAAAGCGAATCCACTGATGGATTGAAAGGTGCTTGATCTCT
>Ga0126342_10018069_pt1 | contig 12124 bp, 10 predicted proteins | sample Cyp1metagenome_FD_92528 | JGI IMG/M metagenome (GOLD analysis project Ga0126342, IMG submission 92528) | Coral microbial communities from Lord Howe Island, Old Settlement Bay, Australia - Cyphastrea 1 metagenome | ecosystem: Host-associated > Invertebrates > Cnidaria > Coral ... | reverse complement strand
CTACGCACATCAAGGCTGAAATAACATGTATGAAAAATTCCTATACTCACCCGGCCTTCTTCCATTACTTTTAGTATAGTGGACAAACATTTAAAACATCAACGCATAAAGCACGCATTTTGACAACGGGAAAGGTGGCCTGATGTTTCCGGCAACGGTTTTAATGTTTTTTTAATATTGGAGTCATCACCGAAATATGGTTTGACCCACACAGTCTGTTCTGCGCATATGAAACTTAAATAACTGGTGTGAAGCGTTTCCAATTTTCACACTGTTTTTTTCTCATTCCTGTTGGTGTCATTGGATTCAATCCCACACACTGTGGTCTACGCACATCAAAGCTTATTTAACTGGTTTGATATACTCCTATACTCATCCCGTTTTTTACCATTACTTTTAGTATAGTGGAAAAAACACCTGGAACATCAACACATAAAAGGTGCATTTTAACAGCGGAAAAGGTGGTCTGATGTTCCAAATGTCTTTCCGGCAAAGGTTTTGTATTTTTTCTTGACACTGGAGTCATCACTGAAAATATTGTTTGTCCCACGCATTCTGTCCTACGCACCTTACAGCCCAAATAACTGGTTTAAAACATTCCTATATTCACCGTGGGGTTTCCATTTTTTAAAGCATTGTGGGCAAAAAATAGAGAGTCAACACATAAAACACACATTTTGACAGCGGAAAAGGTGGTCTGATGTTTTCAGTGTCTTTCCGGCAATTGTTTTCATTTTCGTATTTTTTGGACACCAGACTCATCACTGAAAATTGGGTTTGTCCCACACATTCTGTTCTACACGCATCAAAGCTTGAATAACTGGTATGAAACATTCCTACACTCACTCCGCCTTTTTCCATTCCCTTAAATACAGTTGACAAACGCCTAAACCATCAACACATGAAACACACATTTTGCCACGGGAAGAGGAACTCTGATGTTCCAAGCGTCTTTCCGAATATTCGTACACTCACCCCGCCTTATTCCATTTCTTTTGGCATAGTGGACAAACACGCAAAACAAAATATAAAACATGCATTTTGACAGTGGAAAAGGCGCTCTGTCTGATGTTCCAGTTGGTTTGTCGGCAATTGTTTTTGCATTTGTTCTTGACAGTGGAACCATCACTGAAAATATGGTTTGTCCGACACATTTTGTTCCACGCACATCAAAGTTTCAATAATTCGTTTTAAACATTCTTATGGTCACCCCCTTTGTTCCATTACTTTTGGTAAAATAAACAACATAAATTGAACATCAGCACATTCAACGTGCATTTTGACAGAGGAAAGGTGGTCTGCTGTTGTAGGTCTCTTTCCTGTAAAGGTTTTGATATTTTTTCCCTGGAGTCATCACTGAAAATACCTGCTTGGAAACATGCCCATGTTCACCCCGCCTTTTTCCATTATATAGTGGTAGTATAGTGGATATAACATCATCTTATAAAACACGCATTTTGACAGGGGGTCTGATGTTCCCATTGTCTTTCCGGCAGTGGTTTTGTTGTTTCATCTTGACACTGGAGTCATCATTGGAAATATGTTTTGTCCCACACATTCTGTTCTACGCACATCAAAACTTAAATTCCTGGTTTCAAGCATGCCTATACTCACCCCGCCTTTTTCCACTAATTTTACCACGGCGGACAAACATTTAAAACATCAACACGTTAAACCTGCATTTTGACAGCGGAAAGGGTCGTCTGATGTTTCAAGTGTCTTTACCGCGATGGTTTTTGCATTTGGCACGGGGGTCATCACTGAAAATATGGATTGTCCCACACATTTTGTTCTACGCACATCCAAGCTTGAATAAATGGTTTGAAATCGAAACATTCCTATATTCACCCTGCCTTTTTTTGCGCTATTGGAATAGCGGACAAACACTGAGAACATCATCATAAACAAATTGATGTTCTAAGTGTAGATGTTTGGGTGATGTTCGAAATGTGGTTCCCCGACTTCACACTTAGAACATCTACCCGTGTTAAATGTCGGAGGAATGTTTTCCAAATGATGTTCTATGTGTTTCGACCCATATATTTTTCGTTTCTTATGACATGCCCATATGCATTTCAAGTGTGCATGTTCGCACGTAACAGGTCCTTACATGATCTTGCACAATTCCTTATGCGAAAATTTTGCGGAAATTCGGGTGAAATCCTCCCCGGTATAGGTCCTTCAAAAAAAATTAGGGAAATCCTTCTGAAAACATCACATCCGTGTAAGAGGATCGGAAAAAATAAAACTTTCCGGTATCCGTGCATGACTTGTACGGGCCATTCCGCGAAGATCTTGTTCCAATCCTCCCTCCAAGACTTCGCATTAAGATCTTGAGGATGTTCTGCATGATCCCGCGCCAGTCCTTGTCAAAAGATCTTGCGGAAATCCTGGCGAAGTCCTTTTGATGAGATCCTCTCTAAGAGGTCCTTGCGTGAAGATCTCGCAAATACTATGTCATAGAGGTGCTTCTATGAAAGCTTTTGCAAGGTTCTTAAGAAGGTTTTGTATCAGGATCTTGTCAGGTCTGCTCCAGGCCTTTTTCAAAATGATTTTGTTACATTCTTTTTGTCCTGGCAGGAGGATTCTGGTCACCGTCTTTTGTGACAAGATCGGGTGGGGATCTTGATGAATGCTGCCAAAGGCCTTTGCATGATCTTGCGCAAGTCTTCGTGAAAAATTATTGACGAGATCCTGTTGAAATCCTCGTGGTCCCTGCATTGAGGTCTTGAGGATGCTCTGCATTGGTGCTTGTATGGCCGTCTATCTGTGATGCTCATGGGACACTCTTGTATGAAGACTTGTGAAATTTGCTGTATAAATCTATAGAAGGTTCTGCTGCTGAAGTTGCAATAATGCCTGGTTCACCTGTTTTTGTTCCATAGTTACTTTTGTTTGTATCTGGTACATTGTTTTCCTACCCCCCACGCCGCTTGGGGTCCCTTGCCGATGTTGGTTTCTGAAGCGGGCGACGATCGAGGAAAATGTGGTGGGAATGTAACGAAGATTATGCCATGGGCGGTGTGGCCATGGACGGCATTGTGAATCGTTTTCCGGCATTTTTCCCAGACCAAGACCTGGCCCGCCTGGCGCGTCACTTGCACTTGGGGCACGCCTCTTTCTTCCGCAGGGGATAGGATCCCAGGGTTCGAAGCCAATGGGTAGTACTTTTTGTGAATAATTTGGTGACATGCTGACTTCTCCAGTTACGACCGCTAAAATGGGATGGCAATTCGTAACGGGTAGTGGTTTTTGTCAACAATTCATCGCTGACATGTAGATTTTCCAAATTTTTGTGACTGCTGAAATATGCTGAAATGACATGAAATTCGCGATGGACAGTAGTTTCTGACAACAATTCGCTGACATGCTAACTTCCCAATCCTGTACGACCAAATTAAAGGGGAGTGAGAGCTGGAGAGCACTCATAAAATTGGAGGGGGAGTAGTGTGGAAAATCAAAATCTGAGCCCTCAGTCACGTCGAAGATACAAGTTCATTGGCCATGTCCCTTTGCACAGATTGTGCAACACTATATACATATTTTGCGCCCTTCTTGCGCCTGTGACGGGAAAACGCATCGAACATCAAGAATCAAACATACGATACGTCTCTATTTTTTTTTACGGCGGGGGTTGTTCGACTTCCACATGTAAAATCCATGCTGGCCGCACGACCCTTGACAAACAACTACAGTATCCGGTTTCGTCTTATTGTTGCATTGGAAACAAATAGAGTAGCCAGAACACAAGACATGGCGCAATGGCCGCCCTATAAAGTAGTTGGCGACGCCGCTTTGCACAAGCCATTGTCCCGGTACGCGTGTTGTAGTACGTATTGTACTTTCCAGTGCCCAAACAGATTTCATAGGTGTAGTCATCTGCGCTGGTCAGGTCCAAAAGAATTCTCTCCTGCTGACCTGCCGTGATGACGGTATAGTCAGGACACATCGGGAGACAAAAAGTGCGGAAACATAGACGGTTTTGCCAAGTCCGGTTTTACGGAATTGGTTCAGAAAAATGAAACGTTATCTGTTGTTTGACCTTTGATGTTTTTCATCAACTATATAATATGGCACAACAAAACCGTGCCTTCTGCCCCCCTCAAACGTAAGACTCTATTTTGAAGGCGCGTTACCGGCGCAGGGTAGTTTGTGCAGTTAAAGATTTTGGCGCCATCTGGTTTCCTTCAAGTATTGCTTGCAGTGCTGTTGTGAAAGCCGCAGTTTGTTTTGCAGCGTTCAATGTACCCAAACAATCTGGCGAAGCTTGCCATACGATAGGTACATCTCTGATGCTTGGCGTACTCGATTGTGGGAGCCTGCCGGTTTTGATTGGCCTTCCCCTTTGGTGTTATTAACCATGTGCCACCTTTCAAACAATATAGCGCCGCTGCGTGATGACCCCTTGCAAAGATGAACTTTGCTGCGGCATCCAAGTGGAAACGCACTGGATGACAGATGCAAAAGCGAAATTGTTGATGCATGTGAACTCTTCCGGGTCACTTGTGTGGTCCTTGATATGAGACTGAGCGAAGCGATAAAGACTTGGTGCTACTTGGTGCTAAAATGTTCTAAATTTGTGAACATTGACTGTGCCATCCTACAATCCTACAGTGACTTGCGCACCCATCCCCCCTTCAAATTATATACAGTACCTTAAATGCATCCATGTGTACCTTATGCACCTACTGGAAGAAATTCTTGGCACTGTGGGCCCGATGTTTCAAGGGTGGTTGTTGGCGATAACGAGATCGAGCTCATCTACAGCATCCGCAGAATTCCGCAGACAGGCTTTAAGTCGCGCAACCGCTACGATTTTGGGCACCACGATGTAAGGATGCTACAATGCCATGATGCTACTACCTTTGCATCATAGTTATTAGTTGTGACATTTCCACCATTTGCAGGAAGGCAGGAAAACAAGCAATCAAAAACATCAAGTTGTGGCACCCAGTGCACAATTGAGGTCATTGGAAACTCGACAGAACAGGCGCCATTGGTGTCAGCAAGCGCGTCTGAGATCGACTAAACGATATTCTCCCACACACGTAGATCATCTTGTTATAATTGAATAGGACACCGACCTCGAGCGCCTGAAGTTGAACACATGGCAATTTGTGTTGTGCAACTTCATTAGGTCATGGTGGTGTGGTGCTATTGCGGTGAGCAATGTTTCGCAATCTTCGGTTGTGTGAGGCTGCAGAACAGTATACTAACTGGCGGGGATTTGGGTGTTGGGGAAGGATCGAACATACATACATACCCCTTGCATTTTGCAGAACAGCACCCAAATCTCAAAATTCAATGACATCTTTTGCTCAGCAGCTGTTCCGGGCATGATATTGTTGAATGAAATGCACATCCTGCTCCACAACGCTCTGCGTACATGGATGCCTAACCCGCAACAAAAACCCAGGCTACTGTTTGACTCCCAGTCGCTGTGCAATGCATGACCGGTGCTGATGTTGTGACTTTTCCCCTTGAAACGTACTTGACCAAGCCGACAGCAGCACAGAAAGAGCATACCGACTCGAAAGGGCCACTTGCGAGGCACCCACAGGACCAAAAAAAAATACCAGTATACATAATTATACATAGTATATAGATGTATATAGTATAACATAGTATAACAGTATACAAATTCACAGCACATCGCCATGTTCCGCACATCACTTAATGGTGTAGTCATAGTTTTATGTGCCACGGTTTCTTTGATCTAAAGCGGAACTGTCAGTTGCAAGAAGTCAAGCAAATAACCGTTCGCAAAGTGGGTGTGAGGTCGTCAAACCTTGTCGTGTTCTCGTCATCTTGCGTCGTCCGGCCCTACCGGAATAATGTTTGGAGTTACAGTTAAAACACACATCGTTGCTGAATCCTGCTTCAAACATAGACGCAACGCTGCAAATATAGGAACCATCTGGGGGTGGATTGCAGGCACTGGAAACAATAAAATTCGTGTGCAGATGAAACCGCTTCAAGAAAGGTTCTCTCAGCTTTGGAAGCCAGAAACAAATACGCAGACTTGCACACATGGGATTGGTGCTTTGCCTCTGATGGGAAAGGAATGCCACACCCGAGGGATGTGTGCGATTGGGGAAGAGCACCATCCAAAAGAGGAAAGGAAGAAGAGAGCAAACCTTCCTGCGCATTGGAGGTCAAGAATGAGCAAGCTTGGAGTCTCTAAGCCCAACCTTCAACTTGAAGAGCATGTCTTGTCAACTGCATCTTGCGCAACATAGAGGCATACCAGGCAAACATATGCAAAACTGCGATATACGCAATTCCCTTAGCAATAGCCATCGATACGCGCCGTGTCATTGTCAAGCTTGGAGATGGTGCCAAAGTCTAAAAAACCGGGAATCAACTTTTCTCACTGCCTGGAACGCTCCTTTTGCATCCTTTTGCCTCCATCTTTGTGGCGCAACACCCATCAATTTGTGGTGAGACGTTCTAATGTAGACATTGGCAGTGGAAGATTGCGGGGTGGCTTCACTATGCTTCACTTGCCTCGACCGCAAGCTTCTCTGCTGCAAAATCAACCAAAGCAATTGCCCGTTGCTGTTTTTTTTATCAAAGCTTGCCATCGTAGAAAGTAACCATGAAAATATCTAGCAGTTGCAGCCGTCGAAAAGGGTCATGCGCTGGTGCAGCATAGAAAGTAGCGTGGAGAAACTTCAGAAAAAAAAATGCCACAATGGCATCCGCTGCTTGTAATCATCTAAGCCAAAGACTCATTGATTCATCGTTGTGTCCACGTGGACCGGCGGTAACTGCGCAAAGGCACACACTAATCAATACACTACACACTATTGTTCCATGCAAATTGGAGTTTTCTAGAAAGGCTGTGCATCTTCCTACTTACGCCTGTCTTCAAGATATCACTTGATTCGTGACAGGACATGCCTTGAGAGCAGCACGTCGACGCTCGCTATCTTCACCTGGAAGCCGGCCAAGAACAGTTCTCACTAAGTCACCCTGGTGAACATGACATGGAGACTTCGTGTCATCCATTCCAACCTATGCTTGAGCTCCGGCAACAAATGCTGAAGCGGCAGGTAAAGATCAGGGTCCGTCTGGAATCCATTCGCTGAGGAGTGTGCTACAAATCTCCTTGAGATACGCCGCCTTGGAATCCGAGTGGTAGAGAACTCACAAGTTGAAGCCTCATCACTCGGTGCATATCTGAGTGACGAACCCAAGTTTGGAAATCAGCCGGATCGTTAAACCTTCAAAAAGTGGCATGCCAATGCCAACAAATGATTCACACACAGAAACAAACAGAACATCAGGAATGAGCATAGCACACCATTTGAAGCGGCGCAAATAGGCAGTTGGCCGGATGAAAAATGCTATGCCGATTCGCAAACTGTGAGTCACTCTTTGCCTCATCACCAGCTCAGGTGCCTGACATGATCTGATGCCAATCTTGCAGTCCACGCTGTGCTGGTGACTCCCCAGGGAATTGATTAAGAGTAGCACAGAAACGTAGGATACCCTGGGCATGGATGTTGCAGTGTCCCCTGCTTGGCAAGCAACCTACGCAAGTAAACTTGATGTCCACATGACATTGCACTGTGTTTTTTTCGTCCTGCATCGCCCTGCCCCACACAGGGGCAATGCAAACGCTGGAATGCATCCATTGCGGCACCCACCTCCAACACCTGAAAGCGGCCATCACCCAGAAGCAAGCAAAGCCTTGGCGAAGCTCCAGCATGCACCAAAACCATCCGAAACCATCCGAAATCCGTGTCGTGTCCAAACTTTGGGAGTGACCCACGTTGGGAAGTCTGAGCCCAAGACTCCAACCAGTCGTCATCCACCATGGCTGTAGGCCATTCTCCCTCGACTCGACCTTCGCTGCAGAGATCATGTTGACTTCTGAAATCTTCTGAATGATCTTTGCATTGCGGCATTGCGGTGCTCAGCAACATCTCTCCATCTCTCAGAAGCAGGCGAGCCAACACGATTTGCAGTACACGTGCATCGGCCCGCAACAGGGCCGCCTTCCTTCCATGCGCACACGTTTTCATGTGTTTTCCAATACACTATTCACCAGTACTGAACTTGTTCGTTCAATCCAAGTTTCACCTGGCCAAACAGTCAAATGGGTTCGAACAAACATGATCAAACTAAAGGACTTGCTTCAATTCTATCTTTCAGCATCTTTCAACCTAAATATTATGACCAGCCATGGTCAGACCGAATATGTTCAATATTTCATGTGTCATCATATGTCGATCTGAAGGGGTCGATGTTGGGCCCCCCAGCTTCAGCGACACGAAAGCAAAGGGAGCGGTTCCTTCAGTCGACGCAAGGAACAGCAACCTTGGCCCATCTTGGCCCATCTTGGCCCTTCAATTGAACGCTGGTTCTCATTGCATCCGCAACAATTTCTCAAGCATCATATGAAACAAAGATTAACAAAGCACACCGACTAGGCGACTCCTCGAGTAATCTCGAGTGTATCAATCTTGACACTCCAAAGTTGCCTTGGGATCCTTGGGAGCCGCACCATTGATGTAGTCGGAGCCAGGTCATCTCCTCTTCCAAGCGCCCCGTCCTCAATGGCGGTTGAGGTGCCCAGAATCCTTCGCTTTGGTCTCCACTGGGCTTCCCCACCCCCCAGCATCAAATGGCTGGGCAAATGTGGTGAGTGATGGTCTGCAAGTGTCAAGTTCAAGACAGAGGTCGCATTGTTGCTGGAACACCCAGAGATCTCCCAGCACAGTTTTGGCCTGCGACGCTGTTTGTCAGCACCGTTGGGCTGCGGAGACATCCTGAAAGCACGTCAACTGCGGGCAGTCACCACTCAACATGAAGGGCCTGTTACCGGCCTGTTAGAAAATAGGGCACCGCAAATCCCATGAAAAGCCCATCCCCCAGTCTTGGACAAAGCCATGAAACTCAACGAGTCCTGCCCGCTGCAAGCACGCCACCCTCAGCCGCCAAAACATGCGGTGATGCCTGGCACAAGAAGGTTTGTGACCTTGGAATTTTTGGGCAAAGGATCTGCACTGCTCCATGGACTCCATGGACTCCATGGACCTGTGGCCAGTGGGCCAAATCGCCATCGGTCTGAGGACGACCGTGGAAGCGCACAAAGGCCTTGGGGATGCGGAAAAAGAGGACGTAACTTATTTAATACTTATTTAGCCATACAGAAGGAGCGACACATTGCATTCTGCCACCACGTACTCTGGATAATCTCTGGATAGTCCACAGAACATCACCGGAATCGAGTTGGAGATGGGATGTGCTGGTGACTTGCCAAGGTCGTCACCGAACTGTTGAGAGATGGCAGTGCTGGTTTAAACGACGACACTGCTGACCTGACAGCCTCCAGGTGTCGTTTGTACGCATCTGTGGACAGTTGAAACTCCAAGATGTTGCTGCAGATTCTGGCCAAATACAGTCAAAATATATCTAGACAGCATGGTGCGAAGCTGAAGAGTGAGGTCCACACATTCAGCTGAAGCTGTTGGCTCGAAACGGCCTGTCATTCAGCTCGACGCGGGGAGTCACAATCATAAATCATGCTTGAAAGTCAAAAGTCTTCGAAAGCAAGTCTTTGAAAAAAGGACTCATTTGGTTTCGCGAAGGAATCAAGTTTTCTGCGACTATGTGTAAGGCACTGACTCTTTGAATTGCCACACACTACTCAGAAGCAGGCCGAGTATATGCCCATCTGCACATGCAAAGGGATGTCGTTTCCGCAGCCCTGCAAAGAAGTGTCAGCAAATTGCCTTGAAAGATAAAATGGATGACAGGTAGTTTGGAGGCTTCCTGATCTTCCAGATTTTGACCCTGCTCATCGCTTTGAAGCTCAGTGGCCTCGATGTCGGTGTTTAGCTGCACCCATTCGTTGAGCGTCATCTCATGCCCCTCACTGAGCCACCTTCCGGTTGACATCGAGCCCAACCAACTGTAGACTCAACATGACTCAACATGACCCAATATGGCTCAACATGGCTCAACCCACCAACATCTCTCACCAACATCTCTGGCCTGTGAAGCATCAGGGTCGAAAACATCAGCCTAGCATTGACCCCTGGACCGATCTCCGACTCCGATGCCAGCTCTCAGGTGCTCTCAGAGGTCCCGACCGATGGAGGCCATCCGTGCCCAACAAAGCACGCTGAAGCTCCAGGCCAACAAGCTCGCCTCAGGTCAGTCGGTTAGCAAAAAAAAAACATGTTTCGATCATAAAATGTGATTTTTTAATACTCAGCAAAGGGATGCAAAGGGCTCCTAGTGGCTCCCAACACTTAGAAATCTTGGGCCTTGTGAAGGATCCTGAGGGTTGAAGGCACCTTGATTCCCCTGCAAGGGTCGAAGCAAAGACAGAGAAACAGGAACGTCAAAGGTGCTTGGAGCTGGGACAAACTATTGAATCAGGGAGTAAAGAAACATCCTTAGTTTATGACGACGAGATGCATGGAGGTAATAGTAAGTCCATGTTCAATCTTCATTCGGCTCAAAACAAAAACCCGACAACATGTTCAATACAAAATTCTGTTGTGGTTCGGCAAAGTCAAAAATCCAGGAGCATCCAGGAGCACCTCAACTTTGCGGTCGTTCAACTCTTCCTGGGCGCGGCTGTCAAACGCTTTGGCCACAACAGAAAGGCACGCCCTTCCCCATCCTCATGCTGCTTCCACCAGAAGTGCGCCACACCCCGGAGAAGCCGATCCACCTTCGGAATCAACGCCAATGAATCATGATCATGTCTCAAAAAGAAGAGGCTTCCTAAAATGGGAAAAAAAACGGAAAATCAGCAGAAATTACAGAACTTAGTGACTTAAGCAACTTAAAGGCCTCAAGGGGAAAAGATCGGAAAGGTGCCGGCTGGACCGGGCCTTGGTCCAGCTCCTTGGAAGCATCAAATCTCGCGACACCGCTTCCAATGCCGAGATGACCTTGGAAGGTTCAAATTTTCGTCAAACCACAAATAGAGTGTGTACGTTTGAACTCTTTGTCTTGCATTGGTTGCATTGTTTCCAAATGTTCCCCTCTTCTCATCATTCTAGGTGTGACAGGTTACAGTAGTTGGAGCTATCGTCCACTTGCCAGTTCCCAACAGGCATCGATAAATCCCTGCACTGAATTCAGAAAGTCAACGAGACGCTGCTGAATCCACCATTAATCTTTACAGTAATATCCAATTCAGAAGCTCCACTTTTTGAAAGTCTCTGGGGTTCCTGCTCCGGTGCCCAGCAGTGGCAAGGAGTTTAGGAACCTGCCAAGCTGGCCATGCAACAAATACCTCGCCCCAACATCTCTCAATGCTGGGCTTCTCAAAAAATGTCTGCATGAACACAAGTTTGTATCCCAAAGATTCATCATGCTGACTTTAGCTAAATATCTCTTGCCAATCTACGGCGCAAGTCAGCCAACGGTTGTTTGCTTGGCCCAATCTCTGCCGGGCCCGCTCGAGCCGCAAGGTTTGAGCCTCTGCACCCAAGTCTCTTTCATGGTTTCCTAGTATAGGACTTGTGTGTAGGGCTTCACGGCATGTTCTTTAGTCCTAGCTCAGCCCCTCAAGGACGTCGTCCCATGCTTCCCCAGTGACAAACTGCCAAATCTCTGAAAATGCTGCGAGCTAAGGCCAGGGCCGTGGGATATTCCTCGCTGAGGTAGTCACCTCAAGGTACCAACGACTTAGCTTCGCCAAATCGAAGCATCCAATTCCAATTTTGGGATCCTGTGTGACATATGTGTGAGCCCAAGGCCCATCTTCTCAGGATCTGCGGCGAGCCTGTAAGGGAGTAAGCACAGTCAGGCAGTCAGGCTTTATTCAATTCTACTAGAGGGCGACGGCAAGCTGAGCCTCACCAGGAAATTGTTGATTTCCACAGGGAAGTCCCGCACAATGCCCAAGGCCACCAGAAAGGCCACCCCGTGGCCAGGACTCCTTGCAGACGCACGGGGATGTTCTGAAACAGTTGTTGCTTCCGCCTGAAATGTACCTAGATAAAATCAACTATATATACTGTGTATATATATATATATACATATATGTATGTATATATATGTATATATATATGTGTATATATATATATATTAATATATGTATGTATATATATATATATATTAATATATATATATATTATTTGTTCATAATTAT
>Ga0126342_10018068_pt1 | contig 12125 bp, 10 predicted proteins | sample Cyp1metagenome_FD_92528 | JGI IMG/M metagenome (GOLD analysis project Ga0126342, IMG submission 92528) | Coral microbial communities from Lord Howe Island, Old Settlement Bay, Australia - Cyphastrea 1 metagenome | ecosystem: Host-associated > Invertebrates > Cnidaria > Coral ... | reverse complement strand
GGGCCTTATCAAACCACAAGCAAAAACCCCTGACGGGGATGTTCCAAAAGTCCATGGCAGGACTATCCAATGTCCATGGCAGGACTTTCATCAGCCAGTTTCATTGGATTTTCGTTTCTTTCCACGTTTCCCAGCCACGAACGTGTGGTGCTCGTTGACAAATGTCGACGAAAATTTCGCCACTAGGAACTTGGCGCGTAGGCTGAGCTTGAGGCGCGGCAGCATTGCCAGCCCATCAGCAATGTAAATGCGTGCAACATTGCTGTTGCGCCAGCGCCCACGTATGAGCGTCCGCTCCATAAGTCCATGGCTCTGCATTTCATATGTTGCTCCTCCTCTACGGAGGCTATAAGGCCTGAAATTCAAAACCGTGAGCTCCAGAGCATCACTTGCTCGTTTAAAGAGGGCTCGGAATGAAGAGCCACTGCGATCCCAGCACGGGACTTTATCCAGCCCTTGCGCTTTGCGCAATTCCAGCATTGCCAACGTAGTTTCCAGCGTTGAAGCGTCCCTGATGGTAACACTTTCTCTGGAGTTGTTACGCACCCCGCTCTTGCTGCTCGGGATACTGACTAATCCCACTTCTTTATTTATTATGAAGTCACAAGGCCTCACCTGCATAAGTTCTCCAGTCCTCATCAGACAGTGGAAACCCAGCAATAACAGAGCGGCCATCACTAATTCACACTGATGTATGCACCAGCCAGCCATTGCTAGTACCAAGTCTTGGGTGATAGGCGGCGCCCTGCAAGGAATTTCATATTTTCGCCAAATGGCATATAGTTTCCAGGACTTTGTCAACTTCTTCTTGGTCCATGGTTCAAAATGATGAAGTCCTGAAAGTGCATCTCCCACCAGGTGCAACGGGCAGCCATCTTCAAATTCTGATTGCACCCAGTCAGCAATGTATTCGTCCAATTCGAGCTCGGTCGAAACCAGCTCAAGGACAGGCGTGAGCCGTGAAACTGCTAATTGATACCGCTCCAAAGTGGCGGTGGTGACACCGATGTCTTCAAGGACAATGCTACGTCTGGCACGACGCCTATCAGCCTGACTCGCTTGTCCTGGCCAGCACTCAGGCGCGACTGGCATCGTCAGTCGGATTCTCACTTGATTCGACGTGGGATACAATCAAGTAGATATCCCACGCCAGCAGCTCAGAGGTGAGTCGGCGCAGCAAAGGCTTGAGCATCTTAGAGGACGATCGACCCTTGGAAACAATGCTCATGCAAATATACGAATCAGTCAAATGAAATATTCGGGCATGAACTTCTTTAAGATGCCTGATCCTCCATTCTACCGAATGTATAATTGAACGCAGTTCAAGGGAATTGATATGTTCTCCTTTACTCCATCTATAGCCAAATACCTTCTGCCAGACCCACCAATCTGCTGCTGCACTTTGACGGGGGAAGGCCCTTGGGTTCAAAACAGCTCCGCTAGAGATACGAACATCAGATCCCGTGTGGTTGACACGGCGAAGCAGTGAGGCATGCAAAGCAGAGATAGGCAGCTTCAGGTCAGTAGCTCCATATGAAAGCCCTCGTTGCAATGGGATCCGAACATTGATATCACAGTTGTACCCAGGAGCCATCCCCATCCGATTGAACAAAATGGTGTAATCAGGAATGGAAACCCACTTACTGCAAAGCATGGCAGCCATGTAAGAGAAGGAATAGCAGCTAAAACTGTCACCTATGAGCGTTTTCCTGAGGTCTTCAAATTCTTGGGGTGACCGCTTTATATCGTTGGCATTCATGCACAAAACCGTGTGGTTGTATCCCAAACCATGAAGAAGCTCCCGCTCTTGTGCAGAAATCAGGCGCCATTTTTCACCAACCCATATGATGAATTTCTCATGGTATTGGTAAGGAGGGAACTTATAATTGTCAGCTTCCCAACGCAGTTTTCCATTCATGTCAACCCTGTTGATTCCCGCTGGTCTTGGAGGTGGCTTTGAACGCTTTATGCATTTCATGCATGTTGGAAGGGTTGCCCCACTATTGTATCCCGGCCATACTGCTCCAGGTTCCAGCCATTGATCCAGAGAGGGATAGGTATGGCTGATGTTCACTTCCACCCACCGATCTTTTTCCTCCAGCCACACGCCCTCCATTGGGACAATCTCTGTGTTCGACCAGCAGTAGCGCGGCCGGTGAAGTGGGACAACGCCCCAAGGGTCCAGCAAGAAGGGCTTAACCCCCAAGGCGCGAGAAATCTCAGCCTCGGCAGCTTCATCCATGCTGGCCACGTTCTCTACACAGTAGCGAACCTTGAAATGGTATCCAAAGACTTTCCTTATCTCTTTCAGGATCCTCGGGATCTCATAGAAAAGGCCGCTCTCAGCTCCCTCCAGATTCCTGCGCCCTGCCTTGACCCGGCTGAGGTCTACGCAAGGGAAGCCACCCCAAAGATGCAGTTCCTCCAAGCCAGGGTAGCGATATCGCCACTGACGTATGGTTTCTTCATTGATATCCCTCACATCCTTCTCGATCTGCACATGGGGCCATCTCCTGCTGGTGACCCTGTTTGCTGGACAGCTCGTAAGCAATTGCGACTTGAGGCAAAACTCCACATAAATCGTAAGCCCGAAAGCCAGCACAGGTATGACCTTGCCAGTTCCCAAGCCAGATGCATCCATGTCCGCAAATTCAGTACCACAACCAGAGAGTTCTGTACTCTTTCCCACAGCTCCTCCAGTGCTAGAAGCATCACTTGCAGTGGTCGTTTCACTGATCACCGCTCTCAGGTTGGTGTGCATCATCAGCGCCACCATGCAGCACCCAAACAATTCAGTTCGAACCCAGGCCTCTACATTGGGTCCATTCGATTGTTCAGAGATATACTGCCAGGTGCGGTCCAGCAGTACCATCGTAGGCCGCCTGAATGACATGCAATGCACCCATCTTCCGGCTACGACCTGGACCCATTTCCGGCGCAGCCGAGTCTTGCTGATGATCACCAGCGTAGTTTGAAGGAGCTTCAATAGGCGCTCGGGGCTCGGCCCAATGGTGCCAGCCTCTCCTTCTAACCGCGCCCCCAGCTCATCGACCTTAATCGCACCACTGACTCGTTTCTTTGCCGACGATAATACTCCAGCATCATTCCACGCTTGCTCCAATTCTTCATGAAGCACACGCGCCTCTTCAGGCTCGCCTCTATCTGCGGTCCTCTGCATTGCGCAGAAATTGTCCAAATAAACATGATACCAAGGTTTCTGCTTTTGTGATCCCTCGGTCAACACGTCGGTCAGCCAGGGTGGCAAAGGGATGTTGCGGCGCACCATGCTCTCCTTTGGAAGCTGTCCCAAGGCGGTCAACTTGTCAGCAACTTCTTGCATTATCGAGACCGCTGAATGCCAACCCATTGGTATCACCGAGCATGCTGGATGATACCGCACGCCCTTCTTGAGCCCAAGGCACTCCCCATCGAAGTCGATATTGAAGCTGAGCATCCGAGACCACTTCTTTGGGATTCTAAACAGATAAAACGCACTGGACATGTCGCTCTGAAAGAAAGCCAGTTTTGAGGCACCATCCAAAACCAGAGAAAGATACTGACAAATAGAAGGAAGTTCATGAGTCGCACCCTCAGCTTGTCTGAAACATGAGTTACAGGGAATCAAATTCATGATTGTTCGTTGCACTTCAACTCCAGAGTCCAAAAAGCTGTTCTTTCCCACGGCAAACATACCATTTAACACGCATTCCCCATTGACTCGAAGAACATCATCATGAGATACCCACGTACAAATATTCCTTGAAACAAGCTCTTGACAAAAGGGCAGTGCTTCCTCAGGTTTAATGTGAACCTTTGCCTGTAGCTTCACACCAGTCTTTGGTTGGCTCAAAAGGGATTTCTCGGGGTTCTCCAGAAACGACCTAGTGCCATCCGAAACCAACTTCAAAACATCAATAGAACCTCCATGAGATTGAGGGGGCAGGGCAGCTACAGCAGCATCAAACCTAATAGTCTGCATTTTTGGCACTTCCTCCCCTGTGTAGGTGACAAACCGCCCTGCCAGCTCTTTTTCAGCTTCCTCAGCTGTGCGATCTAGTCGAAGCGTCGGTGAGAGCACCCTTGCTGTGCTCTGCCGCAGGCACTCCAAAGCACGTCGCTGCGGCTCTGAAGGACGTCCATGACCAGTGGCACGGCCGAAGCCAGCCAAACCGTTGAGTCCTAACACCGTCAGCATGGTCCACACCTCGACATCATCCAAAATCGCAAAATGCGACGCACAAAAATCATCCAGCGCTAGCGCTTCGGCAGCAGCCTTCATCTTTGAAACATCTCCCACCGGAAGGGGAAACAAGGAGCGACACCGCGTAAGTGCACTCCGGTGCATGGCAGGATCCATCTTGGACTTGCCCAAAAACATATGCCGAACCGTAGCAGGCACGGACCTCTCACGTTCCAGCCCGGGGAATCGTAAAAACATCCACAGCATGGCCCTTCCAAGGCATCTGAAACTGCTGCACTTGGCGGCCAAAAGCTTAAAAATTGTCGTTCCCCGTTCAAGCCCGATCGGAAGAGGCATGGCTTGCGCCAGCCCAACCTGTAAAGCATCTTGCATTGAATTTTTGTCACCATCACCATCCTGCAGCTCTATTTCTTGGGGGCGTCCTCTTTGTTTTCTCTCCACGGATTGTTTTCTCCTTTTGACCCGCTCCAGCCAGCATCCTTGCCAGAGCGTCGTCCTTTTCCGCGACCTTTCACTTTGCCATCTCCTTTCTTGCCCTTCTCGCGGTAAGGGAAGCCCCCCTTGCCTTTGCCGCTGGCGCTCCACCATGAGGTCGTTCCCAGGCCCTGACTCTTCAGCACCAGCCTTCGATGCTTCTGAGCCTCCAGCATAGTGGCCGTGCTGGCTGATTGGACGGGTTCGAGCGGGTGAAGCTCCAGCTGTGAAGCTGTGCCCCACCCCCCGTCTGTCAATGCCGTGTGCACGGCCACAAAACGCGACGCAAGAGCGTCCGCTGTCTCCGGCAGCCTTCCAGCTCGAAGAAGGTCGATGCTCTGAGCGAGCGAGTAAAGCTCCCTCAGCAGCGGTGATCCCGGCTGATGGTATGGCCTTATGAGCAGCGCAAAATAGGTCGCTATTTTCACCCCCGAGGTAAGAGCTCCTCCTTCGGCCTCGGTGTCCATCAGAGAGCCGCGGTCTAACTGCTGCTGAGCGTGCCTTACCAACATTTCCATGACCGAGCCCGGATCCCTCAGCGCTTTCTTGCGCAAGGGTGGTTCGAAGCTGAGGTCTGACTCGGCCTCGGATCGCTCCCCTTCCTCGCCCGAGCTGGTCTCTCCGGTACTGCTGGACGAGTCGTCGGGGTCTGGATCTCCTGGATTGGGTTTCAGGGCGGTCAAGGCCTTGGCCCTCTGTCGGGTCTTTCGCGACTTGCCATCCTTCTTGCTCTTTTTCTTTTTGCTCTTTCCTTTCAAGAGCGCCACCAACTGTTTGATGGGGTTCTCCTTGTCCTTCGCCCGCTTCTTTTCCTTTCTCGCCTGGGCATCGGCTGCTGACGCTTGCACGGCCTGTGCCAGCAAGCTTGTAGCGGCCCCTGCAGAGCTCCTCCTCTTCTTCTTCAAACTGGGCGTACCATCTTCGTTTGTATCCTCCAGTGGCATCAGGCCAAAAGGCGTTGTCTTCACAGGTTTGAGGGCCGTTCCACTGACTGGCCCCGATCTTCCCGCTGCAGGTCTGGTACGACCGGGTGGCCGTCCACCACTCACATCCTCTTCTGCTCCCGTCTTTCTGACAGGCCTGTTTCCTCCTAAAATCCTCTCCTTGGTTTTCTTGAGGAGTTCCCGCAACCCGGCACGGCTTGCACCAGCCGAGGGGTCGTCCACATCCTCTGTGTCTCCTTCCTCTTCCTCTCCAGAAGTCACAGGTATTGCTCCGGTCTCGGTATCCTCCGGTGCCCTCTTTCTTCTTCTTGCCGGAGCGGTCCCCCCACGGCTTGCTGCCGGCCTCTTTCGAGGCTGGGTAGGTCCACTCAAAGCAGCTGCCTCCTTCCTCTCTGTCTCTTGTAGTCTTTTCAGAAGCCTTTGACCTTCTCCAGACAAATACGCTGCGTCGAAGCTTGAAGGCTTCCACAACCTTATGCGAGTAGCATGAATTGCGTGAAGTGTTTCTCCACAAGGGTCCATTGGGCACAAATGGACTGCCCCATCTTCGAGAATAGAAGCAACTTCGCCCATAAGATTTTCGGCCTCGCAACCCATCAGAGTGCCAGCCACGCAAAACCCTGTGGCTGCGGTTCCCTTGACACTGTCGATGGACATAGCAAACCATTCTTCTGTTCCTACTCCCAAAGAGCTTCCATGAAGTGCAACTTCCATGATGCCCCCGGCAATCAATGACAGCCGGCCCCACTCTGGGAGAACAATTGTGATTTCTGCCCCTTCTTCCACACCAAACCCATTTTGCAAAGTGGGTATGGTCACTCCTTTCTTCTTTGGCGCCATTGCTACTCTTACAGGGTAGCAGGGTGATCCCAAAAGGAATCTGGCGGTTTCTGATGATAGCGGCGGAAAGGCTCCTCTGCCGCCCTATAAAGACGAGGATGTTTGGCTCCTGCACGATGAGTCTTTCGACGTTTGCGACGTCCGTCTTGATGTTCTCCTCGGTCAGAGTGCCTGTGATGATGTCTAGACCTGGATCGTGCTCTATCACGTCCTGATCTTTCCCCTGCTCGTCGAGAGCGAGGCTCCCTTCGTCGGTCCCGGGAGGAGGCACGAGTGTTCTCAGCCTCTCTGTCCCTGGGCTCCCTGTCGGAAGTTCGACGTCTGGGAAGGTCTTCTCGCGTATCCAGCCTGGCCTCGCGTGAAGGCGGCACGGATTTAGGGACTGCAACCAGGCCCAGGTTCTTGTCCTCCTCTTCCGGAAGGCGCTTCTCCTTCTTATCCTCTGCTCCCTTGTCCAAAGTCTCCTTCTTATCGTTAGCTTCTTCGTCAACTCCGTCTCCGTCGGTCTCCTGTTCAGACCCACTATAGTCGGAGCTGCCTTCCTCTTCTTCCTTCTTTACCTCCGGTTCCGCGGCCACAGCCGGCACCGGGGCTTTGGCAGATGAGGCCCCTCGCTCAGGAGGTGGGTGAGCACTCTCGGCACGGCCAGGGCCAGCCGGAGGCGATGACGCGCGGACACGCCCGGCGCCAGCAATACCCAGCCTCCGCAAAGCGCGCGCTTGACGCACAGTGCTCACGATGGCCTCGTGAGCTAGGGCACGGGTACCAGCCAGCCCCCACGCTGCGCGCAGCTCACCCACCAAGGCCTCACACCCAGTGCAGGCAATGCACCAGGAATCACCTAAATGCGGCTCTGTCTGGTGGCACTTATTGCACCTGACAGACATCACCTGAGCCTAAAAGCTGCCCATAAAAGCATTCAAGTTTCATTGCAACCTCATCCAAACAGTCGAAGCGACAATATATCATTAATGTGATCATTGATCATGCTACCAGTAGATTCGTCGTGACTGACCATCATAAACATCAGACCCTCTGGTAAACGTTTACATAACTATGGAAAATCACCATTTTTAATGGGTAAATCCACTATTTCTATGACCATGTTTAATAGCTTTTTCGATGTTTACCAGGCCGGGTAAGATGACGATCCGCGGGATCCGCCTGGCAACCCAAGCTCTCGAGTTGGGTCTTCAGGGACACGGCCGTGGGCTTGAAGGCCTGCGAGGTGCACGAGCTGCAAAAGCGGCAGAAATCCTGAAACCCAAACGCACCATGATTGAAGGACATGACTGTTTAACCTTGTGTTATACACACACACGCACATATATATATATATATATATATGTATGTATATATATATATGTATATATATGTATATGTATATATATGTATATATATATATATATATATACAATTTATATATATATACATACAGTATATGTACTGTACATACATACACATAGCCCTTGAGACACTTAATCTTAAGTATTATAGGAGATGGTAGGAGCCCAAAACCTACAATTCCCAGTTATAAGTTGGTTGATAACCCCCACAATCTTTGTATCCTCTATAAACCATAGGATTCACCGAGTTATAACCCATTGTTCGCTGTCCTGATCTGAAATCCACACCAGGGTCCACGGGTTTTCTCCCTGGCGGAAGCGAGTGCGACCAACTGGGGCTGGGGGTAGATGAGTCATATCTCAAGATATCTCAGGATATCTCATCTGTGGTTGAGGTTACAGTATTGCTCTGGTCCCGTGAACAATTTCAGTTGGGATTGTCACCTAGTAGAGTTCAGTTCTTCCTCTCTCTGGCATTGCATCCTACCGATTCCTTTCAAATCAGACCTGCATAGAAAGGAAGGGCCCTCCACAGTTGTGTTTTCTGCTTTGGCTTGCCCCATCTAACTCTAGATCCAGAAATCCTGGTTAGCCTTACTAGTATCTAGCTGTATATATATATATATGTAACATGCATAAACTTACCTATCGTTTGAGAACCCCTTCCTGAGTCTTTCCTTGAGGAACTTGGCTGTCTTGAACATACCAGCGCCTCAGATTTGGTGAGGTCCTTTCGACTCAGTTTCACATGGTGATGGCATCGGCAGTTTTTCTTGGAATCTTGGGGTCCCGCATTTCGGGTATGGGTCAGGTCAAACTTGGGTCTCTAAAGTCGATGCTTGAAACAAAAAAAATCACAAATTGAATTTCCCTCCGCCTTCGACCCTTTCTTCAAGCACCCAGCTGACCGGAAACCCGCCTCTCTGGTCTTTGACTCTACGACTGCGGCACGAAATCGGTGACGCCAGGGAATATAGGTACCCAGGTACCCCAAATCATCCAAAATTAGGCCAAAAATTGCTATTGAAACATATTGAAACCCATGATTTTGGGGTACCCCCATTTATGAAAACCCCCAAAAAAATATACAAGCCATTTCTGGGTCCGGAATGTCAGTGGATGGCCCAGGGGAAGTCAAACAACTTACACTGTAAGCGCCTCAAATGGTCGCAACTTGGGGGCGCAGTTCCACTAATAAGTGGGACAACCAAACGACCATAGTGATTATACCCCCAAAATACATCAAAATAGCCCCAAAATATGGGGTTATCAAAATATGTCAAAATGGTTATATAATGGTCATTTTTTAACCCAGAATAGAGTGTCATTTTTCGGTACCCTGGGACCCTGGGACTTGGCGACTATCCATTTGTGCCGAACTTTCTGCCGGAGATTCACCAGTGAAATCCACCTTCTATCGGTGGTTGGAGGTTATATCAGTTATATCCTGTGAATCGTTGCTGGTCTGACCTATGGAATCCTATGGCGACCTATGGGGTCATTTGCGTTCAAAGCCTCATCTAAAAAACAATGCTTTGTCCTCTCCCCATTTCTACTGTTGAACTTCCACACTTAGTGGTTGAAATCTCTAAGTTTGTCATTGAAATCCCCGACTTCAAATAGAACTTCACATCAACTGTCAAAATCGCCATGTTTCTTTGGTTTTGTGTCACTGAGATCTCCCCTTCTTCACGAGGACAGGGCCCCATGTTTCCACCCTGCCGACTGGTGCCTGCAGTCTTCTCGGCTGGTTTCGGTGGAGCCTCAGGGGGCTGAAATCATCCATCGGTGATTATCAATGGGGAAACCAATGGTTTTTAAGTGTTTTTTTTAGTCATATTTTTGGAAACCTCTGGGTAGATAATGTTTTTTGGGGGAAAACAGTGGTTTTTTGGAAACCTCTGTAGATAATGTAGTAGCCACTACAACAAATCTCTGTGTACCAATTTGAACTTCGGGCTGACCACTCCCCCCGTCCGTGCCGGAACGCCATTTCCAAACGACGCCGGGACACGCCGGTCGGAGCACTTTGGCTCCGATTGCACAGACTTGGTCATATTCTTGTAGCAAGCCACCCATTTAGGATCATGATTATCCTGATTTTGACACCAAATCCTGCAAAATCAGCTCAGAAGCACTAGAACATACCACGATGGGGATGTTCATCTCACCGTTTCTTGGTGGCATTTTTCTGGTGGTCAACACCACGGCCAACTGGACCTTCATTACAGGGCTGAAAAGAAATTCTGGTGTAGTCTGGTGTGGTTTCAACCCATCCAACAAATATTGGTCGGGAGAATCATCTCAAAAAGTGCGTTTCGTGGCAATTGGGCTCTGACATTGTCATGACTGGGTTACAGGGGCGGCCTGCCTCTTTTCTGAGGTGCTCTGATGAGAACAAATCAATTGGTTGGTGTTGGGACAATTTTCGTCAAAACCAGCATCTCCAGAGTTCTTTGTTGTAGAATTCAAATTGCACTATATCCCTCAACTATACGTTCCCCAATTCTGGTGGGCTTCATCCCCATCTGATCTGCTTGTTCTCCGCATTCTCTTCCGCACGGCTCCGCTCAAAGAGCGTCCCAGTCGAAGAGCCCCCCGGGCTCCTGTCTTCCCAATCGAACAGGGATATACTTGGAGCCAGGGATCGCAAATGCTTGATAACTGCCCTCCGGCCATGAAACTGATCAATGGAAAATCCCACTGCCACGATTGATTGCCGGAGGGTAATCAAAAGGTTAAACAGTTAAACAGGTTTGTCAAACACTTGTCATCACTATTTTGCTGCTCCAACACGTTAAAGCTTCGATCTTTGTTGGTGATGTACCTTCTTTTCGAGGATCTCCAACGTTACAACATGTTACAACCATTTTCTTGGTCGAACCGCACATGTTTGCAAAAGGTAAAGTCTGCATGGCTTGAATCTGCGGATTTGTTGCCTCAAGCATCAAAATGTGCAAACAGAATTCTGGTTTTCTTTGGTTCTTAGCCCCAGCCCATCACATCTGCGCCCACCTCCTGTGTTTGCAGCTCCTTCCACGGCAAAGTGGGCGGCGGCTGAGGCGATGAAATTTTAGACATTGATAATTCAAGATACCTTAAGTTTGATTCGTGTTCAACCGATTTACCAGTGGTCTTTTTCATGACCTCACATCTAGGCAGAACACCGATATATGATTGTTGATCCTCGAGTTCCGGGGTCTGAGATCGCCATTCATTGAGTTTGGGGAAACACATAGAAACTATTCAATTCACGCCATTGACAAAAGATTGGATTTGAGACCCAGAAAAATGGTAATGTGATGCGATTTGTTTGAAGTTAAATCTCATCATTTTAGCCATTGAAGCCATGGGGCCAGAGGGGCTCTCACCCGTAAGGCCACAATTTTTTTTCGATCATCCTCGAATGGTTCCAGCATCAGCTTTCCAACCTTTAAGTTCTGATTAAGATGCCCGGAAAATTCGAGCCTCCGGCACAGGGCATCCAGCATTGGCGATTGCCTCTAACCTCGATATTATCGTGCTTCATGTGCTTCAGCACCCACCAGTTGAAAGGGAAATTGGACTGGAAACTATGGATTTCCCCATCAAGTATGGGGCCTTTATATGGATCTTCAAAAAAAAAACACTTCAACCAATTCTGGGATTCTTCAATAAAGTCGTTTGAACCAATTTTCAGATCGTTAGTCAGGATTTCTGCTGAATAGAAGCAAGGGATCTCTCCATAATGTTCGCCAGATACGAATCCAGCAAGGATTCCTTGGATATGTTGACCTGGCTGGATATTTCTTGAAGAACAAGTTAATGGAAAAATGACAGCACCCTTCCATCATATTCCATCCACTGGTTAAGATCGTCATGTTCCCAATGTGAAAAATCCCGTCATGTTCTCGGGATCAATTCCCTGTTCAGACCCACGTTTTTGGCACCTCACAGCTCCACCTGTTCGACGAAAATTATCTATTGAATTTCTATTATGTAAGCCTCAAGCTGAAATAAGTTTTGTTCTATTCATATATCCAACTATCTGTAGTTGTCGATAATGTTCCAATCTACGGCAATCTAGTCACACCTGTGAATGAATTTATATGCCTTTACCACTCTGCATACCTGCATCTATCATAATCTATCTATGTTCGAAGCCAAATAAAGTGTTTTCTTCAAACACGGATGTATACTGGTTCAGCTTCAAAACAAGGGACACAGGCACAAAAGTCGTGTACCAAATTACAGATTTACAGAACATATGTAATGTCATGTCATGTCATGTCATGTCATGTCATGTCATGTCATGTCATGTCATGTCATGTCATGTCATGT
>Ga0126342_10018067_pt1 | contig 12125 bp, 12 predicted proteins | sample Cyp1metagenome_FD_92528 | JGI IMG/M metagenome (GOLD analysis project Ga0126342, IMG submission 92528) | Coral microbial communities from Lord Howe Island, Old Settlement Bay, Australia - Cyphastrea 1 metagenome | ecosystem: Host-associated > Invertebrates > Cnidaria > Coral ... | reverse complement strand
ATATTAAATATAATATATTTATTTATTTATTTATTTATTTATTTATTATATATTATATATTATATATTATATGTTGTGTATTATATATTATATATTGTATATATTGTATATATTATATATTGTATATATTGTATATATTATATATTATATATTATATATTGTATATTATATATTGTATATTATATATTATATATTATATATATTATATATTATATATTATATATTATATATTATATATTATATATTCTTTACATTATACATTATACATTATACATACTATCTGCTCTTTGGCAGGATTTCCTCATCCCCATTGGAGGCGAGGCCTTGGGCATTCGCTGCTGTTCTCGAAGAGTTCCGTAGATATGGGCATATTGAATGGGGTTTACACTGGGATATTCTGGATTATCTTGGGGTATGACCAAGAAGATGACAAATTTGGGTGTACCTGAACACGTGGATTTATTATCCCCAATTGATTGCCATTTTCAATCTGGGAAAATGATGATTTCGCCCATATCTTGGATGACCCAGGTGCGTTAGGGGCCTTCCGACCCACAGATGGCCTGATTTTAGTGCTGGAACGTGCGATGTTCCAGGCAGCCAGGTTGGATTACTGGATGGATCTGGAGGGTACAAAAACAAAGACCCCCGACGTATTAAATCGAAACTATCTGACTTTTATACTGACTTTCAAAAGTTTAAAATTGTTTCCACATATTCTATCTGATTTTGTGGGGACAACCATTTTTGGGTACGATCTATATAAACCGCGCCAGGAGTCGGTTTGTCGCCTCCTTGCCTCTTCAAGGAGCGAAGTGATGTGTTGGCAATCCCTGCCCTGACCCTTTTTTTGAGAACCTGGCTACTTGGATTAATGGATTTTAATATATTTGGATGGGTTTCAATGGGTTTTGATGGATTTTAATGGATTTTAACATACCTGGAAAATGATGGAAACTCACCATTTTCAAGAGGTACATGGGGTACATCTACAGATTATCCGTAAAATAGTAGCCTGGATTAGTGGAGGGTAGCTGATTTTCTAGTTCGATAAATCGATTTGGGAACTTACTGGCCAGGGTTGTTCACCAGCTACTAACTGAGTCAGGGCGGCTATGCTCAGGGAATAGCTGCTAGACTGCCATGTTATGACAGGAAGTTGGTTTTGTGGGATCGGATATTTACTGTTGGATGATTTTCAGAGGGCAAGACCAAAGCTTCCAAGTTGACCTGTGACTTGAAGGGAATCTGGATCGCTCAAACAAGCACTGATATCATTTCGACTCACCAGAGGTCTCAACGTGTCAAACAAAGTCATTCAAGATTCTCCAAACGCATCCAAATCCAAAGGTCTAGTAATATAAGTAATATGATCCAAAACGCGCTGATCCCTTTTTCGTCAATTCTTTCAGAGAGTGCACTGTTTGTGTTTGCATCTCCACTAGTCATTTGTCAGGACGGGAGAGAACCAGGAGAATCAGAAGCCTTCGCAGAGCTGGGAAGTTCTAATGGATGAGCTGCCAAAGGCGTCGACGACTTCGGGACCTTCCGATGTCTTCCGAATATCACAACTTGGGATTTCGATTACTTCGACTTGTGGAGCAAAACAGCCACATGTTGCCACATGTCTGCTTTTTTTGATATGATTAAAGAGATCATAAGAGATCCCTCCGGCAGCGTCAAGCAGAGGTGCTTGGGTCCAGAGATGCCACTCTGGATAAGCAGCTGCTGCAGTCTGCTGCATCTTTCAGCGAGGCCCAGGTTGACCAATGCTGTCGACCGGATCATGCCAGAATTTAGAAGTTGACTTTTTTTTGCCAGGAACGCCCTATACCCAGACGGTAAACATGGTTTTCCATGGTTTTCTATGGCTTTCCGATGGTTTGACAGAGAAAGGTTTGACAGACACAGCAGGGTCTTGCGGTTGTCAAATGGAGGTTTCCTGAAATGGGTGTACCCCCAAATCATCAATTTTTTGGATCCTCCATTTTAGGAAACTCCTAAATCTTGCCAATGAGCTTTTCCCAGGAAGACGGAATGGTTACACTACGAAAGCCACTACCTGTCATGGTCGCTCCAGCCTTACTTTGGGGTGCAGATTTACAAAGAGCCGCGACGTCACACGGGCGAAACTGTTTGATTTGGGACAATGATCCCCGCTTGACGACATATTATTGGGATATATTGGGATTGATGGCTCAACGATGACATCGACACTTATTTTTTTCAATGCAACCAATTGTTGTGATTTTACGTCCTTATGTCCCTTTCATTCCCTTCATAATCCTTCATATTACCTGCTTGTTCTACCAGCAGCCAGCGATGTTTTGCGTGTGTTTGCATCTGTTTGCCAGCTATATCTCCGGTTTGATTGCCCAGTTGCTATTAGAATCCATCTTACAATATCACCACCCTTTTCGTGGGGTGTAAGCAAGGGGGGCGTTCAACAAAAATTGAAGACCTTCAACATCTAATTTCACATTTATTTGAAGTTCAAGGATTTTCCAGTAATTTGCAAGGAATAATATACCTTCTATACCTCTATATTACATGTGGAAATGATAAACAAGTGTGGAAAAAGTGTAGAATGTATTGGAAATACCAGGCAATTGGAGACCTACTCACTTCCAGTTTGCATTTTTGATTTTCTGCAATTCTGCAGCTATTTGCGCAGAACTTAACACTATTTTTTTACATGTTTTTTTCATTTTCTTACATGTTTTTTTCAAAAATGCAATGGACAATATTGAACGCCCCCCTGCGTTTTTAAAGAAAATAAATGAAATCCCGTAAAGAGTTAGGGGACATACTAAAATGAAATCGTGCAAATAAGACGCAGTTAGAAAAATAAATGCTTGCCAAGTCTAAATTTTATTTTGCAATTTGGGTACGCACCCCCTCCTTAAAAGGGTAGTGATCTTACAATGTAAATATGAGATGGCATGAGTCAAAATTAAAGCACATAATTAGATGGTCCATACTAAGTTAATCCATTTCGCCAATCGGTTCAATGAACTAAGATTTGGATGGTCAAGAATTGAATGGTTACCCTCCAGTAAACTCACGGTTCGATGTGGAAAATCATCTAATTGTAGATCATCATCATAGGTTTTCCCCATGTTTACCCCAGGGAATTCCATTCAGTCATCGTTCCCATCAGTAATCCATAGGGGATTTCCTAAAATGGGGATACCAGTATAAATCATCCATTTATAGATGGGATTTTCCATGATAAACCGTAAAAAAAAACGATCCAGCTATTGGGGTACCCCCATTGATGGACCCCCCCCCCCCGAGCCTCGAGCCGCGCCAGGCCTATTCCTCGCGGCTCTCAGTGACCTCTGTGAGCTCCAGCCCTGAGAGGTGCACATATGCTATGAATATATCCTGGAGTATTGTGATATTACCCTCTGGTTATTTAACATAGCCATGGGAAATGACCCATTTATAGATGGTTTACCTATTAAAAATGGTGATTTTCCATGGCTATGTTAAATAACCATATTGGTAATCGATATTAATTCACGTTTAATTTATGATACTGAAAAAAACAGTTACTATTTAATTTATGGACAATTATTATATAAATGATAGTTATTTAGTATAGTTATATTATACACTATGATATATAAATTATCATTAGTATTATCAGTATTGTCGCACCACTAATGTTATCACATACTATTGATTATCATAATATTAGTAAATCAGGGGTAATCATGCGTATATCTTAGTATTATGAGCAATTGATATATTACTGTGATTTATACTATACACAGAATCATAGATATTGAACTATGTCTTAAGTCAAACACAAAGCATGAAATATGATCCAATGGTACTTGTAGAACGTAGTATTGATATACAGTACTTATAATAGATACTATGTTATAGATAATGTGGTAAAAATAATAAACAGTCCCTTAAAAAGTATATACAATATACAGTAGGTTTATTATTGTTGGATTACCCACATCTCTGATGTCAAGTAATTTACCTCACCCTCCAGGCCTGCACGAAGCGCTGCTGACGCTGCGCCCCCTGCGCCATCCGCGCCATCCGCGCCGTCCGCACCGTCGGCACCACGACGGCATGAGCGCAGCGCACCAAGGATGGGGACAGGGAAGTGGTCAACAAATCCTGCACCAGTTGATAGGTGGTTTATACATGTTTATCCCACTGTTAATAGGGTTTCAACCATCGGTGGTGCAGGATTTCGCAACCAACCACAGTATCAGTGGAAGTGGAACATCATGGAATGTCTCACAAACATCCAGACTTAGGGAGACAAAAAATTGGGCAATGGCGGATGTTGATGATATTGCAATGGCATAGGCATAATAATTGCCACGGCTTTGACGTCCTTCTATGTATAAATATATTAATATATATTATATATATATATTATATCTATTATATATTATATATAATATTATATATATATATCATATTATATATATTATATTATATATATATATATTATATTATATATATTATGTATGTTATATATATAATAATATATATATATATTATATCATATATATTATATATATAGTATATTATATTTAATATACATCCAAGAAATCTTCTCATATACTCCTTTGACATTTTCATTCACACACCCACTTACTGATGTTGAATATGCTGACGACACAGTTCTCATTGCTCGAACTAATGATACTCTCTGCCGTGTTTTACATCTTCTCCAACACTTGGCAGCACGAATTGGTTTTCTCCTCAATGGATCTAAATGTCAACTCATCACAATCCATGCATCTCTTCCAGTTTCCCTCTCCCTTGTCGCGGATTCAGACTCACAATGCAACTGCTCTTATTGTGCTCCCTTCTTCTTTACTACTCCGGACATATCCTCTCTTGATGTCCCACTCACCCCACCGACCAGTGCCAAATATCTCGGTTCCTTCATCACTCCGACTTCATCTTCCACTCCAGACGTTAACTTTCGTTGTTCTCAAGCCTCCTCCGCCTTCAAGACACTCGATCCATTCTTCCGACATCCTCTCATTTCTCAGCGATTTAAACCCCGGGTCTACACCCAAATCGTCCACTCCATCCTACTCCACGGCTCAGAATCTCAAATCTACTCCTCTGCACAAATTACAAAAATTGATAGCCTCCATTGTAGAGCCCTTCGCCAAATTTTCCAAATTCAGACTCCCTACTAAAAATCGTGTTCTCTCTCCTTCAGATTCTCCATGTTCCAATGAATTTCTCCTTTCGCTTGCATATCTCGTTCTTCCAGCTTGTATTCCTTCTTCCATGCGTATTTCCGACTCTCGAATCAAATACCACATTCTCCGTCACCCCGACTCAGCAGAATCTATTATCATGTTCAATCCTTCTCACTCCCTCACCATTTCTTCCCCATTTCGCAGGGGAGCCCCCAGCAGCACACTTTCGCCGAAGCGGCACATAGAGCCACCGTATTTCACAACTCCCCACTTCTTGGTGTCCCACACCTTGAAACAACGGTATAACACCAGCCGTTTTCTTCGTCTCTTCTTACGAATCGCAGAAAATCGCGAGCAATGGACTTGTCTAGCCCCGAAATTGAAATAAGTAACCAGCTAAGGGCGCGCTGTTGCAGACGTGTGGCTCAATTTGAGCTGCATATCGCTTCTGAAAAAGAATATTATATATATATACTAGTATATACATATATTATCATTGTATATTGACCAATCCAATCAATGTTGTCCTTACATGTATTCATTTGCACATATGTATATGTATGCATGTACGCATGTATGTAAGCATGTATGTGTGTATAGTATATATATACATAAATAGAGTGAACTCAAAGCCAACCAATCCATGATACAAAAGATATGTTCTTGCATCTTCATGGCGCACAAAAAGAAGGGTTTCTTTGGATGACCGGTAGTGTGGGGCTTGGCGCCTCGGGCAGAGGAGCCAAAGAATTGATGGAGGTCTCAAGCTGGTATCGAATGGGGTCGATTCAGGCGCAGAATCGACCTGCAACCAAATCCCTGAATTGGTTTTAAGGAAAAATCTGCAGGAACTGCCGATATTCTATTTAGCCATTTAGGGCAAAAAACCCATGGGTTTCCTGCAACAATTTCAACCTTTGGCCGTTGTCCCAAGAGTTTGTGGAGTTCAACATGGGTCTGTCTGAACCCGAACATGGGAGCACTTTCAAAAAGGGAGCATGAGGATTCCCCATTCCCGGGTTGTTCATCATCAAATTTTGGGTTTACCAAAAATATGGAAATGTCATGAAACATGTCTGTTAGCCATGCTTGAGAATCAACTTCCCCTGCGTTTCTGTGCAGTGTTAGCATACCCACGGGGCGCCAGGTTCACAACGGGCGAGCCATGCGGAATCCAGAAATGGTACCAGGGCGAGCCATGTTCCCATCACGCTGCGAGAAGCGCCGAGGAGCTCTCAGCATGGCCTGGGAGGCAACCGCGTTGCGCTCCGCAACTTTTTAAAGAGTCAGAGTATATACCACGGGTATAATATAACATATATGTACGTATGTATACTATATATAGAAAACCACAATGATGCAAACAAAAGCAACATTATATATATATACACATAGGTATTACCGTCAGATATCATATTATATATCTATATTATATGATATGATATTATATGTATATTATAGATAGATATGTCATTGCAGTTTTCAATCCGAAATCTCCGCCGTCATGAAAAATCATTACTTATGGCAGGAGCAGACGAAGTCGGGATCGGCATCGGCACCGGCCGCTTCGGCGGCGCGAAGAAGCGCCACGAGTGCCCACAAGGCCACGACAATGGAGATTGGTGTCAGTGAGATACCTTATATTTTCAGTTTCATATATTTATGCTATATTTAATGGTTATTGTACATTAAATATACAAAATATATCAGAATATACACATATGTTCCTGGAATTTGCCACTTTGAGTCTCCGATGATGAGTAGCAGGGCACCATCACTGCAGGAGAATTAGAATGGAAACATCTTGTGGTTTTGTCAAAGTGTAGAAGCCCGAAGTGCCCTCAGACTTTCGGACTTTCAAGGCATCTCTGAAGATTGGATTCAAACCTGGAGCAACGATTTCAATCAAAAAAAAGCAGCTGAGAAGATATTGGGGACCTAATTTCAAAGATTGATCCTCTGAAAAACAACCCCTCAAGTGCATCAACTGGGAGAGGATTCACAAGTTCCAGTGATTCCCGGAATCCCCCGGCGTAGGCCAAGAGAAAAACGCCGCGACGACCGGCATCGGGGTCGTAGCACGCACCACCGCAACCACCGCGACCACGGCGGAGAGCGAAGCCAGCGGGAAAAGAAGGAGGAGCGACCTGCGCTGGAGAGGCCGCCTGGTTGCGATGGAGTTTGAACCTTCCACGTACCGCGACCATTGGCTTCCATTGCTTACTGTACCATTAGGTTCCCCTTGGTTACCATTGGTTATGGCCAAATATTTATCAAATATTTTACTACCATGTTGGTTGTTAATTCCATTTTGGGGAAGGGTCAATACCCATGAGACCATCGTAGCGGGATGAACATGCACGAATGCCGGCTGTTTTTGTGTGACCTATAGATACTGTAGAGTACTTTCAATCATATGCATGGCTTTCAAAAATCGTAACTGTAACTTGCACTCCCAAGCATGGATTCAGAACATAATATTCCTACTGAACCTGGCCGCTAGCCATTCGTTGGAGTTCTATGTTGAACTTCAGGATATCTCTGCATCTCTCTACCAATCGTAGTAGCCTGGAAGATCAGCCTGTGAACCTGGAAAAACATGAGATAGAAACCAAGGATCCTCCATTGCCAGAGTAGAATTACTGGTACTGCACATCAGCTATTTTATCTCTCAAGGTAAACCCTGGCCCAATAAAACTGGTATGTATATATATATATATACCATTATTATTGTAATAAACCCAACAATCATGGACTTTTTTTACACAAAGCTGCTGAAATCCAGCCAGATGCCAGGTCTCGACGATCTGACAGACACAGCGATCGACGCGTCGATCATCGGCAGGAACGACAGGTCTTCCTGGAGGAGCACGGTGCAACTGGTTTTTGATCCATAGCCATAGTTTTGGAAAGACACGACATATGAAAAAATTGTCATTCAGTTACTGTTCACGGCTTGTTGCATCTTTTCTTGGCAGCAACATGGCGATAAATTATGATAAATTGGATAAAACCAACTTATATACCATATCTCAATGGATTGGTTTAAGGGAACAAAATATAGGAGCCCCTCCCATATTTCATGGGCATTTTTCAGTTTTTCCCTTAGATATCTTAGATCTGTTGAATATTTGTGTGGGTGAAAAATGGTGAAAATCCATGCCAGCTATTTGAGTCACCAGGGGACGCGGTCCGTGAACTGAGCGGCTGCCACGGCTGCTAGGAGACGCGCACGGTCCGTGAGAATGGCGGCCGAGCACGGGAGCCTCGCGAAGAACTGACCCGCCGAGTGGTTGGGCCAGGCTCAAACGACCGACAGATCCGACAGAGGCTGGGGGATATGAGGCTGAATGGCACCCCGCAACAAAAGATCCAAAAAGATGGAAACGTGATGACACGTGCATATGACACATATAATATATATATAAATATGACATATATATATAATATGTGAGAATTCACACATGATCACTGTTTCAACGGGATTTGACTTTTCTATCCTTTTTTGGTGATGACTGTATCCCAGTTTTGGTGAAGCCGATATATTTCATCCGTTGCTCACCATCGGCCAGGGCAGCGGCTACCACACTCAAACCCGTCCGGGGCGTAGGATTATATTATGTTTATATAGGGGTTTCCATCCATAAATGGGGGTACCCCAAAATGGACGGTTTATAATGGAACATCCGGTTAAAATGGATGATTTAGGGGTACCTCCCATTTATGGAAACCCCCATATTATGTTTATGATACTGTATGTGCAAGCTTGCACTTGCAACACAAAGCGAAGTCTCCGTTGTTCTTTGTGTGGAAAGACACATTCAGAACATGAGAGCATCATTTGTTTGCTCTGGGCACCAACAGGGCTAAGTCATATCAACTGAAGTGCAAATGACGCTATCTCACATTGGATTGGCCTTTTCCAACTGTGGCTGTCTAAGGAAAGATAGGGGATCAACTGGTGACAGCTGTGATCTTCTCAGATTCTAAAGTGGAGCCCTGTCGGCATGCTGATCCCATCCTGAGGCCAGAAGACCAGGAGGAGCCGCAAACCTGGACAGTCGACGTGACTGGAGATCATTGTTCCGTCAGATGCACCACGGGTAATTTGGTGTAGAGAGGCAATCCACAGTTAGACATGTTGTAGAAATCAGACTCAAGTTTCCACCTAAAGAAGATTGTCGGAGCTGCTTCTGCATGCTTAAGATTTAATTTGGAGTATGACGATGATGACGATGATGACGATGAAGATGATGACGATGACGATGAGGATGATGATGATGATGATGATGATGATGATGATGACGATGACGATGACGATGACGATGATGATGATGATGATGATGATGGTACTGATGAGGATGCTTATATTTTTTGTTTTTTAAAAATAAAGTATTATTGTTATTCCTGGTGTAATCATCGCCATCATCACCATCACCATCACAATCACCATCACCATCACCACCATCATCGTCATCGTCATTTTCATCACCTCATCATCACCATCATCATCATCACCACCACCATCACCACCACCACCACCACCACCAGCATCATCATCATCATCATCATCATCCTCGTCATCATCATCATCATCATCATCATCATCATCATCATCATCATCATCATCATCACAATCATCACCATCATAATCACGACCAATGTCTGCTTCTTTGATTTTCTTGGGCATATTCATCAGTTCCACTTGAATCATTTGGGAAGGATTCAAACATGTATGCCCCCGCAAAAAAATGATGTTGTTGAATTATGTCAACTTAAATTCAACTTATGATTTCTAATTGTTAAGTACTAGACATGACCAATCTTGTCTGTCCATTGGTGCAGGACCGCCTCAGACGCATGGCGACCGTTCTAAGATTGAGAGGCGACCGGTTGAGAACTGGGAACCCAGCGGCATCGAAGTTGATCATAGCCATTGTATAATATAGATCGATCGAATTTAGATTATAGATAAATAGATTAGATTAGATTAGATCAGATTAGACTAGACTAGACTAGATTAGATTAGATAGATAGATAGATGGATTGGATTGGATTGGATTGAATTGGATTGGATTAGATTAGAGAGATTAGAATAGATCAGGTTAGATTAGATTAGGAAGATCGATCGATCGATAGATAGATAGATAGATAGATAGATAGATAGATCGACGGACGGACGGACGGACGGAGGAAGGAGGGAGAAGGGAGGGAGGGATGGAGGGATTGATGGATAGATAGATAGATAAGATAGATAGATAGATAGATAGATAGATAGATAGATAGATAGATAGATAGATAGATTAAGATAGATAGATTAGATAGATAGATTAGATAGATAGATAGATAGATAGATAGATAGATACATAGATAGATAGATAGATAGATAGATAGATAGGTAGATAGATAGATAGATAGATAGATAGATAGATAGATAGATAAATGATAGATATGTGTATGTACTGTAACTAGTGGGAATGATGACGTTAGGGCCTTTTGTTTCACTAGAGTTGACCAATCGACCTGCTGGTGAATCTGAGTGATCAAGCTGTAGTGAAGGCCTCAAAAAACACAATTTTCATGCCGCTGTTTTTGTTGGTGTCCGCGGGGTGCTGCGTGACGGCTGTTGGATACAGATATGCATATATCAAGCTTGTGGGCAAGCACAAACCACCGCCAGTTCAGATTAGCTTTACTCTTCAGAACCTGAACACTGACGAAGCTTTCGCCGTGATTCGCAATCCACGACTCTTAGATGAGACGACACCTTTTTGGTTTCGCTTGGTCATTCGCAAACATTCAGTCGAGGCCATCAATGACTTTCTGGCGAAATCGGATCCAAAGATGATGCCATCGGATGAAAGTGGCAAGAACAACCCGTTGCAGCTGCCTTTGTACTTCGACTACTGGATGCTGGCATTTCTTGCGCCCTTTCCATGGCGAAGTAAAGTCACTCACTGTGAGAAGCGCGGGGATGCAAAAGCCACATATCAACTGACCTATGAACAAGCTTTCGGACCCTTCTTTGGAGGATTTGTCCACACCCATATCGTTCATGCCTCAGATGGTGGTGGCAGCCAAGTAGATGACACAATCGACTTTGACGTGACATCCGAGCCGGTCATCAATAACATCACCTGGCATGTTCTCTCGCACCTCCTACGGGGCCGTTGTGAGAAGCTGAATCGAAGCTATGGCTATGGTGGCAGTGTGATTGGATCAGAGGTTGCAACATAGATCCAGACATATTATCTGGGGGTTTCTTGAAAAGGGAGATCCCTTTAAATACTAAATAATCTAATTTGGATGATTAAGGTACTACCCATTTTAGGAAACCTCCATCTAGGTGTATCTACATTATTCATGATGATTCTAGATTGATGAACTGATGACAAGATGGTTCCCCTGTCTTTCAACGCCTTTGCGGATTTTCGCAGCACCACCCATGGTGAGTTGCTGAGTTGCCATGCTGTGTGCGGCAATTTGATGAACAGAGCGACACTTGCTTGGTCATGCGAGCTGAAAACAGGAATGTGAACACAGCTTGCCCAGACCTGATCTCAAAATTCTCAAAGTCTGTGATGGAGGGAATTCCAGTGGCGTGGATGTCGCCGAATCTTTGATACCTTTTGCACCCTGGGATATGATATGGTTACTTCAGATTTCTTCAATCGGGTCTTAGTTCTCAAAATTTGGATGCAATATCACTGAAAAGTTTGGGGGGTGAGACCCAAATGGGGTGAGAAAAACCCCTTTAAAAATATGAGAAAACATGGGAAATTAGGGAAAATAATGGAAGAGAATGAAAACATATGACAACATGACAAGGGACATAAAAACATGACAATTTGAGAATTTGACAGTTTGCGAGAACTGTGGCTCAAACTTCTCAGTCAGTGCGCTTGGATGGTATCCAGCACGAGTTTGCAATGT
>Ga0126342_10018066_pt1 | contig 12125 bp, 10 predicted proteins | sample Cyp1metagenome_FD_92528 | JGI IMG/M metagenome (GOLD analysis project Ga0126342, IMG submission 92528) | Coral microbial communities from Lord Howe Island, Old Settlement Bay, Australia - Cyphastrea 1 metagenome | ecosystem: Host-associated > Invertebrates > Cnidaria > Coral ... | reverse complement strand
CTACTACTACCTACTACTACCTACTACTACCTACTACTACCTACTACTACCTACTACTACCTACTACTACCTACTACTACCTACTACTACTACTACTACTACTACTACATTATTACTACTACTACTACTATTACTACTACTACTACTACTATTACTACTACTACTACTACCTACTACTACCTACTACTACCTACTACTACCTACTACTACTACCTACTACTACCTACTACTACTACTACTACTACTGCTACTGCTACTGCTACTGCTACTGCTACTGCTACTGCTACTACTACTACTACTGCTACTACTACTACTACTACTACCTACTACCTACTACCTACTACCTACTACTAACTACTACTACTACTACTACTACTACTACGACTACGTCTTGTAATCCTTTTAATCCTCCAGAGCCTTTGGGGGAATAAAAGGATTAAAAGGATTAAATGGTTGGTCCTCACATTGGGGTTCTGCAGGCTCTGGAGGATTAAAAGGATTAAAAGGATTAAAAGAATTAAATCATTTAATCCTTTTAATCCTTTTTAATCCCCCAAAGGCTCTGGAGGATTAAAAGGATTAAAAGAATTAAATCATTTAATCCTTTTAATCCATTTAATCCCCCGAAGGCTCTGGAGGATTAAAAGGATTAAAAGGATTAAATCATTTAAACCTTTTAATCCTTTTAATCCCCCAGGGATCTGGAGTCTAAGGCTCAAGCATTGGAATAAATGATTTAATCCTTTTAATCCTTTTAATCCCCCAAAGGCTCTGGAGGATTAAAAGGATTTAAAGGATTAAATGCTTGGTCCTCACATTGGGGTTCTGGGGGCTCTGGAGGATTAAAAGGATTAAAAGGATTAAATCATTTAATCCTTTTAATCCTCCAAAGCCCCTGGAGGATTAAAAGGATTAAAAGGATTAAAAGGATTAAAAGGATTAAAAGGATTAAATGCTTGGTCCTCACATTGGGGTTCTGGAGGCTCTGGAGGATTAAAAGGATTAAAAGGATTAAATGATTTAATCCTTTTAATCCTTTTAATCCCCCAAAGGCTCTGGAGGATTAAAAGGATTAAAAGAATTAAATCTTTTGGTCCTTTTAATCCTTTTAATCCCCGAAAGGCTCTGGAGGATTAAAAGGATTGAATCATTTAATTCTTTAAATCGTCTCAATTTTCCAAAAGGCTCTAAAATTTATCAGAATTTACCGGAACAAAATGGTACCTAAAGGTCTCTCGATCATTCATATATAGATATATATATATATATATGTATGTGTATAATCCGCAGTCCACTCCAACCCGGGCACGCCCAGCGGCCATGCACTTTCAGATCGCGCCTTCGAAAAAGCACCCTTCGCATCCCTTCGCCACGCCTTAACAGCATGGCAGTGAAGGACGGAAGGCTGCTCGAAGGGCCGCCAGGTCGTGGCCCACTTGCCGGCTTTGAAACGCTTATAAAACAACCTCGACCCTCCAAATCCTTGAAAAATATAGGTGTTTTCGGAATTTGACCTATATCGACTGATTTTACCCAAAACGCCTAGATACTACTTTGGTCTTCGATTTTAGGACTTTATTGCATGATTTTGGGCTTGGGCCAAAGAATGTTTGCAGCGCATCAAACGACTAGGGAGAAAACCCACAAAACCCCGCAAAAAAAAAAATGCAAAAAAAAAAACGGAAAAAAAAAACGCAAAAACCCGCAAATCCTGAAATCTCGTTGTTTTAGGTAGTTTTCAGAGATTTTTTTTGCTGTTCCAAAAATCATCACGGTTTGTGTAACATACATCTTTGGAACAAAGTGAATCATGCTTTGGTTTGTTTGACCTATCTTCTTAGAACGACCATTTTTTCCTCGGCAGTGGAGGGTCGAGGAAGGTTCAAAGGCCAGCCAAAGGGCTCAAAAACGTCCGTTTTGCCACGCCGAAACGGCAGGGCATTGCGGTGCAGATGGCGCCTTGGAAAAAGCACCCTTCGCCACGCCTTAACAGCATATGGCAGTGAAGGACGGAAGGCTGCTCGAAGGGCCGCCAGGTCGTGGCCCACTTGCCGGCTTTGAAACGCTTATAGAACAAGGTTCAAAGGCCAGCCAAAGGGCTCAAAAACGTCCGTTTGCCACGCCGAAACGGCAGGGCACTGCGGGGCAGATCGTGCCTTGGAAGGGCAGCTGGTCGTGGCGCCGTCAGCTCCTGAACTGCCTGCCTGCAAAGAAGAGCAGTGTCGTTGCTGATGCTTCGCTGTCTCGGGCGCCTCCCCCTGCAATGGCAACGGCACGGGTCGGCGGATTACAGCATACTTGATTCTGGCTGCTGTCAGCTCTAAGTTTTCATTAGGTTTGAGCTGTTGAGCATTTTGCGCATGGCTTTTCCCAGGTTGAAAGAGACGCTGGAGGCCAAAGAGGTGAACACAGCTGAAGAAGTTCAAGAAACCATCAAAAAAATAAACAAACGCTTCAGAAAATTTCTGGACTCTGAGACCTTCAGGCAAAACTTTTCTGATGAAGAGAAACGGGTCCTTTCACAACATCTCTGCTTCGACTGGTCAGTTGACATCAAGATCCCTACATGCAGCCATGGAGCGTTGCCAGTGATCCTTGTCGACTTGCCAGGTAGCACTGAGGACGGGTTCATTGGAGACTTCATCAAGACTATGGTGAGAGCAAGTTGCAGCCGAGCCTCTACGGCTTTGTTGGTGTTGTCCTCTGACATGGTCATAGAACATGACCGCAAGGGAACTGATTTGGTGCACCGTTTCTTTGGCGGAGTTTCCGATTTCAGCGGATACTACATAGTCATCACGAAGGTCTTCGGGAAGAAAACTGTCGATCAATGGAATCCAAGAGTTTGCCAGAAAGCTGCGCAGCTCAAACCAGAGCCCCTGGGGATTCGTTTCATCGACAGCTACCTCTTGAGAGCTCATGTTGCTTCCCGCGCTGGCCCTTTGCCAGAGAGATTTCCAAGTGTGGAAGTCGATGCCAGTGATTAAGAGAAGCGCAGGTGTGAAGCTGAAAAGCAACGCTGTCAGATCATTTTCGATGGTGTTGAAAACAAACACATGAAAGTTGAGGACCCGAAGAAATTCAAGGGAAAAGATCTGGAGAAAGATTTGAAGGAGAAACTGGATGAGTTCCCGGAGATTGCTGGCTTCACTTCGGAGCTCTGTAGTCTTGTTGTCTTGGGACCGCATTTGAAACGAATGCAGAGACATATTCAAGGAGTGGTAGATGAGATTCACCAGCGGGTGGAGATTTGCTTGGGAAGGGAAACAGAGGTTGATGCATACTTCAAGCTACTATGCAATTTGGACGTGGAATTCATGGAGCTGCTCAAAAAGAAGGCCTGGCTGAAGGTCCAGGGCAAGATTGAACAGATGGCAGCATTTGATTCGCCCGGCTGGTGCTACAACGATGTGGACGAAACCTTCGACCCAGGAGTTGCTGATTGGTGCCACAGAAATGAGCACCTCAAAAGTAACCACCACGACCTGGTCATGCGAGAGAGCACCAAGGTCTATGTGGAGATCTTGCACCAACAATTGGCCGAACAATTTGGTTGGGCAGGAGAAATCGGGATCCCTGATTTCGCCTCGGGGTCACTGTCTCAGAAGTTAGAGATCCCTGGGGTATCAAAGCAGCTCGCAGCTGCTATGACTACTCTCGGCGTCGCAGGTGCTGGAGCTCTATCTGTAGCTAGCCGTGGGCCTCTGGCACAAACGTTTTTTCTTTGTTCGGTTGGTTTGGGCTCGTACGCTGGCCCGAGGCTATTCAATTTGGCAATAGCAGAGACTCCAGACCAGAGATTGGCCAGCCTCAAGGAGTGCGCAGACCTGAACCTGAGCAGGTTGAACGACTCCGTCAAGAAGTGGCTCCAAACAAAGCTTGAGGGGCGGCTAACGATGCTCGTGGAGGAGAATTCGGACTTGCCACATCTAGAGAAAAAGCTTCAGCAGTACCTCAAAGTTTGTGACCATTTGCAGGAGATCCAGAAAGTCGTGAAAGATTCCTAGCAGCCAGCAAATGCCATTGCTTAGAACTTGGACATTTCCTCACACCTTAGACATGTCGAGCTTTCTTGCGTCATGGCTCGTCATTGGCCAATGTAGATATGACATGCTATCGCTTTGCAAAAAGGCTGAGGGGCATTGCTTGTGATTTTCAGTGAAGCACTGTGTTGGGAAAGCTCCGTTTTGAGGATGAGAACCCGACTTAGTCTTTTGTTGGGTTTGCCAAGTGATTTGCAGTTGTGAAAGCACTGACCCCGGCTATGTTCGGCAGAATGGCGTTGGAGCTCTGACAAATGATTTTGACTTGTGTTCATTCCGGTTCCTTCCTTGAGGCATTTTTGCACCGCAGCTGATCTTCTCTACCTCGAACTCTGCAGGTCAAGCAGGTTGCAGGCGAAAGTCCGCTGGCCAGAGCGGGGGTCTTTGGTTGCTGTTGGAATTTGCATTGAATAGCGAACATGGTCGAGGCCCACTGTGATGTTGAACGTGACCTCCATTTTTTTAGCCGGTGGCCAGAAGTGGGAATTCACTGCGTTTCTTCCTGCTCCTTTTGTCGGAATCAAATACACATGTACCTCAAGCCCCCAACTGGTCCCATAGTTTTTAAAAATCACTGCAACCAGCCACAAATGAGACTGGAAATGTGAGTCTCCCCAATTCAAAGTTTCTAAACAGGATAGCGGATGTTTTGGAATCGCAGAAGAGCATCCTTGACTATTCCTTGACTTATTCTTTGCTATTCCATAAAACATGATACTCAACCTCCAGACTTAGACTAAGTATACTCCTGTTTTCTCCCTGCTTCATTTTCTGCTTGTGAGGTTTTGTCCCAAGTGGTTTCCTTTCATTTGCCTTGCAGGATGACAGTGTCACTGAGACAGCGGTGCTGGATGCTGGACGTCAAGTTGACCCAAGCGGAAATGGCAAAAAAACATTGCAACAGCAGAAAGGGAAAGAATGAGTTACTGTTCCCTTTCACTTCTTGTGCCAGTGGAGAGAGTTCTCATACTCTTTCTCATGGCAATCCTGCGTCGAGTCATCTACATGGAAGCAAACAATTATTCTTTGTTTTGCTCACAGATCTCAGTCAAAGTTTTTCATGTTTTTCACTTTTGACGGAATGCAGTGGAGTTTTCATGAATTTGTTAATTGTCTTGTTGACGATCACTATGGGTCAAGTAGGCATGAACCCTTCAAGCCACAAGCACGGCGCGTTGATCTTGTGTCTTCTTGGCGCTTTGGGTTCAAAGCTCCGCTTATGACAGAAGATGCCGACAGATGTGTGCAACTGAGAACCTGAGACAAGTTTTGTTGACGGTGAACGGAAAACATGTCGAAGTGACTGAAGCGGATGAAAAAGGAGCCTAGAAAATGATTGTCCCCTCAATTTTGGGATAATCTTTACATCATTTCAGGATGAAATACTCCAATGACTTCCAAGGTCTGGCGCCAGACCTTTGCAGATCAGGTGCAACTGCAGTGATGGCACCTGTTGTCCCACAGAACCGTCCTTCCATAAAATATCGGACCCATCCAAAATCCGGTTGATATGATTGATATGATTATGTTGCATTGGTGATTGGTGACTTGACATGTTCTATCTCTGTAGGTTAAACAGAGACAAATCCCAACGCAATTTTGAGCATCCGCAGGTCCAACAAGCACTCTACGAAGCATATGGGAATGAGATTCCGAGCTATTTAGAGGCTGGCAAGATGGGAACTGGATCCAGGGATATGGCCGTCACAATCGTCACATGTTTGACTTTCCACCCAGGCATGGGTGCTTGAGAGGTCTTGATGGATTCCGAGTCAAGATGCAAAAACTGTTAAACAGGGGAACAGCTCACTATCCCTCCACTCTTATTCAGAATAGTTCCACAGATTTGGATATGGCTCATATTCTTAAATTGTTTTAAATGCTGCAAAAATCCATGTGTCATGACCAAATTTGTGTATCATTTTCTAGCCCGCAAATTTGAACCCCAGTTCTTTGATTTATTTTTGTTGCCACAGCCCAACTTTTGGTGGCTTCCCTTCCAGGACATTGCTTCTCAAGTGGGCGTCCGAAACCCCAGAGTTGGGGTGTGAGCCACTGCACTTGACCAATTGATGGTTTTGTTGGTTTTGTTGGGCCAATTGATGGTTGAGATATGTTGGGCTTGGCAAATCCAGGCATCATGTTTCTTGGATCAGGTTGCCAATGTTCAACTTTGATTATCCTAGATCACGGGGAAAACATGCAAATTAAGCCAACAGCTGGTGTCTGACATGAAGATATCTGACATTTCAAGAATAAAGAAAATCATTAAGAGCAAGATTGCATTTGACTAGCAGTCAACTCTGTCAATATCATACTTTATTTTCAGAGGATTTGAGCGAGATCTCGACTTAGAGCAGGACCAGCAGGAACAAATCCACTGTGGTGATCTTCATCCACCGCTCCATGGCAGGTTCGAAACCCATCGTCCAGGCACGGGCCAGCTGCCAGGGACTCAGGTCAGTCGAACCTAGCCTCGCCTGGTAGCTGGAAAGCGGATCGGGCCTGGATTGCCATTGGATGCTCGTTCATTTTCCGAATTTTTGGTCCCCAAAAAATGCCGACTGAATCATACGTTTATTCATTGGCCACGTTTAATATTAATTAATTTGGTTGGTGAAGATGTCTTTCCATGATTTTTGTTATTTTTGAATTTCCAATTGTACATTAATTTCATTCAGTTTCTATCTTTATTCTTTGTGATTTTTTCATTTGCAGATGCTGCCCCACTCATTCAGTCGCTTCAGGCGCGATCTCGCCGATCAGTGGCTTCACCCCGCGTCGAGAGGACTGAGAAGGCGAGCCTTTGGATGTTGTTTCTTCCAGGGAGAGGGAATGTGTATCGGTTTTTGCTTAGAGGATGGGTTCAAAGCATTCAAAACCAAGAAAACAAAGAGAACCACCGCTTTAATGGCTTGAGGCTGATGGTTTGAGCTGTGTTCTGGTGATTGGAATATGTTGGAATCAGTTGCTCTATTGGATTCCGTTTTCCTTTCTATTGGCACTGGCAAAGCACTTTCCAGACTCAAGGACAATCATATCCCCTATTAAACCCAAAATTGGATCGAGAGGAGTGAACAGATCCAATATCGAACCTATCAAAAAGAAAACATCTCTTGATGGTTTGATGCACTGTGAATGTCAGGCCGAGGCGCTGCAGCCTCAGCTCATTCAGAGATGCAGCGGTGTTGAGACACTGTTGGGTGCGAGGTGGGTTCAGTACATGGATATATATGATTGAACAGGGCTGCAAAACAAGAAGAGGATGATATTAGGTTCAATACTCAAGAAGAACCGTAGTTGTATGTAAAAACATTCACTAGCTTACAACAAACGGTAATGTATAAGACCAGTTTCACCTACCGTAAAAGTTGTTCAACATCAACCGGTTCTAGTCATGAATATGGTTCAACAACGATCAAGGGGAACAAGAAATCCCTGGGATTTCATGCTGAGGTCGCCCCAAAGGTGTGGACCTTGGGACTGCTTGAAAGATGACATACCATATACCTGCACAATATCCAAGCCGGTTGGGAAAGGGGGGGTTGATAATTCTTTTGGATTTTCAGGAAAACACCAATTGTTTGATGATTTTGGGCAAGGAACATATCCATTTTTGGGGGAACTCCACCAGTTTGGAACGACATCAGCAGATGTTGGCAGATGACATGCCTCATGGCTTTGCACTCCGAGGCGGAATGGATTGCCACGGTCGGGGTCTGGAAAAAGTTGCTGGGCACAAAGGGTGGCGCTTCCTGGGTCAGTTGGACCCAACTGGTGTTTGAAGGAGGAAACACATCAAAATGAATCTAAATATGCCCTCAACTCTTACAGCCCAGCTTTTGTCATAGAGGGGATCAACTTGCCCTGACACTTTTGAACCCAACAGCCGACATATCCCTGACATGCTGAGGTGTTGGACATCGGCTTTATGAGGAAGGGATAGCCCTCAGAGAAAGGAGCACTGTGAAGTCAGCGATGAGTGCCATCAGATCAGACTTTGTATATCTTTGTATTGCCCGATGTCCGCTTTCTGTTTGGTTCTGAATATTGTACCCTGTGTATATCTTAAGAGTTTGAACTTGTCTTGCAGGAGAAAAGCATTTATTGAGGAGGTGCGGCTGTACGGAGACATATCAAGTCCAGGCTGCTGTTTGCAGCCACTGACAATGTGAGGTGATGAATTTGGAGCAAGCAGACTTGAGAAACAAGGCTTGGCTCCCAGAAGTGTCGTACAAAGATAGGCCCATGCTTGGGGGCTATCGCTTAACGGCGCCGCCGTAGCGCCAGTGCAGTGGGCAATCTGTGAAGATCCTCCAGCTGTTGAACCTATGAGATGTATGGCATTGCCAGTTGAACGGTCGCTTCTTTGGTAATTTGGTAGACCTGAGTGGTACATGCAATGCAGAACAGCATCTTGATAGGACGCCCTTGAGGAGTTCCAGGTTTTCTGTGCAGGATTTGAATGAAGCGGCTCATTAAAATCATGTTTGGTTTTTGCATCCACCCAGTCTTTGTCCCCAAAACCTTGGTTACCACCCTTCTGCACTTCGCTTTGGGATGGTAAGGCCAAAGAGCTCTTGAGCAGAGGAAGTCGCTTGTATCCAGCCTCCCTGCGTTCGTCCATGGGTGTCATCCTTAGGATCCCGTCATCCGCACGAACGCTTGTTGAACAATCAACGGGTGGCTATTACAACAGTTTCACCACCAAGAATGATCTCTTCATATCTCTTCATCCAGTGCAGTACAATGTCCTTCTTTGTTGCACGTTGTCTCCACCACACAAATCTTCCCACTTATTTTTTGATCATGTTGCTCCAGAAGTTGTATAACATATCAGATCTGAATCCCAGAATGAGGAATTTGGGGCATCTGATGGTCTCAAAGTTTCATGGCTTTGAGGTTCAACAGAGGAGCGCAAGGACTGGGACTCTGGGGTTGAGACTTGCTTGGGATCAAAATGGTCACACCAGAAATGGGTCGGAAGCTAGCTGTGCTGGCTTGAATCCATCAATGCCGGGAAGTCGTTTGCGGAATCAGAATCCTAATTGGGTCATTCTACTTTGCAGATCACAATCCAACATGATGCAATCTGGTTGGTGGTTTGGAACATTTTTCAATTTTCCATATATTGGGAATTTCATCATCCCAACTGACTTTCATAATACTATCATATTTTTCAGAGGGGTGGCTCAACCACCAGTCAGACTATATATCATCCATTATCATCCTATAACTCAGGTTATATAATTTATATATCATGAACCAAACATTTATCAATGTTTCAATTTATCAACATTTCTCAACATTTATCAACACTAAATCATCAGCTTCCCCTGAAACGTTTCAAACCCAGGAGCGCCGCTACCCCGGCCGCATCTGTGGCTTCAGCCCGTCCCTGGAACACAGCCGGACGCGGCGATCGTTGAGCCCGAAGAGGGCACGGATGGAGGCCGTGGATGGAGAAAACATGGCATGTTTTGATGTTTTTTGACAAACTGGGGATTATTCTGTTCAAAGTATCCGAAAACATTAAACAATTAAACATTAAACAAACGAAACTGAGGATTTATGTTGTTTAATTACCATATTTGATCATCAAAAATATGGGAATTCTAAGGGATGAAATTGAGGATTCTAGCCAAAAGAAACTCTGCATTAGTTATAACTAGCTATAACGAGCAAAACTGGAGATTGAAGTAATGAAAACAGGAATTTGGTGAGCAAGTTTTGGAATTAACAAACAAACTGGGGAGTTTAAGCAACAAAACTGGGGACACTAGGGATCTCCCCAACGAGGATACAACTTTGGGTATGGGTCAATGTTCAGGGGACCATCGGAATTGGGGAGATGAATATCCGTAGTAAGCCATAGTATGGATACCAGAGGATCCACCACATACCAAGCTTCCAGAGCGGATGTCATAGTGCTACATCCACTCTAAAATCAGGATAAATCAGGAAGGTTCAAAATTTCAGTTGCTGGTTCTCTTGGTGGTTGACAATGGTTGACACTTTGTGGGTTCATTGTGTTGGAAAGGTCAAGCACTTCTGAGACCGGTCCAATGCTCTGTCACCTCCACCAGGTAAAGGATGACTCCTCACAAACGTGCCGCCTGCAACATTTTTGGCGGAGATGGATGGAGATTGAGCTGAGTTTCACCCACATATCTCTCCCAAATATCACGTTTGACTTGGGATTAATGGTTGTTAAGCTCCTATAATCAAGTCTTGGCCGGCGGCTACTCATTTCTCAAGGATCATCCGAGACTACACAAAAAGGTACATCTCAAAAAATCAGGTGTATTGTCTGACTTGCCAACAAATGATGGTATTTTCCACTTGCATCCAGCAATACTTAGGCATATACTGCACCATTGGAATCATTGGAAGTACTGTATATCCTGGTGTGATCACAAATGTGCACCCTGTGATGGCCATCCCAAGTGCCTCATATTTAGATCATATCCTTGGGATGGGTATTGATTCTATTGATATGTATTAATATATCCCACTATACATGCTGACCTGAACTGACATGCTGACCTGGTGATGTTTGCCAGGACGCAAGCTTCTTCAGCGGCCTTGCCAACAGTGGCGCCTGCGGCGCCAACGGCGGCAAGTACAGTGGCGGCTCAGATGGAACAGTGGAGTCGGATGATGTGATGGTGTCATTAATGCAATTTAATGCATCAAAATGTTGATTGATGATTATCATGATGTCTTAGAACATTGAGTTCATTTGAGTTCTATAGAGTTATTGGATGTTGCTGGGCTTTATTGCAACTGACTGAATGTATTGATGGTGATGATTGAGTCTCATGATGTCAATGATGCTGATGGCTATGATGCCAGCATGATGGCCGCCTCAGTTACACTTGATGGACGGACGGACAAGCATCATTTTCCCCCTAAAGATAGCCATTTTCGGACCGACCGCATATGTCATGTGTTTTTTGGTTACTTGCACCATATCCCACTGCCTTTCATAAAAACGGTTCGTTTCCCATTAAAACCCATTCATTAAACCACCATTTTTGCGAAGGGGTTATGACTGCCTTCATTTCCAAGGAATCTGAATTAGAGCTGCTGAAGAAGCAGCTGGGTATGGAGCTAAGAACATCCTCCTAGGTATCCACAAGAGATTGGAAACCTCAAAAAGTTGAGGAAAGTCAACATTTTTTCATGGGTAAAGTTCAGGGTTTGTCTAGCTATTTTCTTCCAGAAGTAAAGACTCCTAAAGATGAGGATAGCATTCATGTTTTCCATTTTTACACTTACCTAACCTATATAAATCCTATATAGCCATCTATTTTCCATGTCTTTAAGGCACACTTCATTGCGACTTCCCCAGGTCTTCTGTCCATGGGCGCGGGCATGCTGTTGAAGAAGCTGGAAGAGGCTCCTGTCACGCCACCAGGCGGGCGAGCGACACATGATGTGGAGCTGGGGAGAACTAAAGTCATGGTAAGTGCCATAGTACTCGGCGTGAAACCAGATGAACGTGTGACAACCACATTCAAATTCATTTCAAACCTAGTTGAAATTTGAAAGTTAAGTTATACGTAAAAACATGAAAATGCCCTTTTCAAACTCATACAGAAGGCCATATTCAAAACCCCTGGCAGACCCATATCTACCCAGATGGTGTTCCAATGTTTTGAGATGGAGTGAAATACCACCCAGACCCGAGCCCCAGGTGTACCTGTCGCAACGTCATCGGTGGAGGCTCAGATTGGGTTGACATGTCCGCCACTGAAATTTGGGGTTGGGGATCGGGGTCAATGCGATGGGGATGCCCCCACAGACAATAGGGTTATAACCCCGGAATCCCTCTAGGATGCCAAATTCAGGAAATATGTTTTAACGATTTTAATATGGTTTTTGATACGATTGGAAGATATGAATTTGATACGCTGTGAATTTGGGGTTATGATTTCGATATGGTTTTGTTATGTTTTTTTGATATGGTTTGGGTTATGGTTTAGATATGGTTTTGGAATGTTTTGGATGTGATTTTGATATGGTTTTGATATGGTTTGGGAACGGAGCGCCTTTTTCAGGGTTCCTGACGGGTTGGCT
>Ga0126342_10018065_pt1 | contig 12125 bp, 8 predicted proteins | sample Cyp1metagenome_FD_92528 | JGI IMG/M metagenome (GOLD analysis project Ga0126342, IMG submission 92528) | Coral microbial communities from Lord Howe Island, Old Settlement Bay, Australia - Cyphastrea 1 metagenome | ecosystem: Host-associated > Invertebrates > Cnidaria > Coral ... | reverse complement strand
TGTTGCAGTTGTTGCAGTTGTTGCAGTTGTTGCAGTTGTTGCAGTTGTTGCAGTTGTTGCAGTTGTTGCAGTTGTTGCAGTTGCTGCAGTTGTTGCAGTTGCTGCAGTTGTTGCAGTTGCTGCAGTTGTTGCAGCTGCAGTTGCAGTTGCAGTTGCCGTTGCCGTTGCCGTTGCCGTTGCAGTTGGTGTTGTTGTTGTTGTTGTTGCTGCTGCTGCTGCTGGTGTTGTTGTTGTTGTTGTTGTTGTTGGTGTTGGTGTTGGTGTTGGTGTTGGTGTTGGTGTTGGTGTTGTTGGTGTAGGTGTAGTTGTAGTTGTAGTTGTAGTTGTAGTTGTTGTTGTTGTAGTAGTAGTAGTAGTAGTAGGAGCAGTGGTGGTGGTAGTAGTAGTAGTAGTAGTACTAGTAGTACTAGTAGTACTAGTAGTACTAGTAGTACTAGTAGTAGTAGTAGTAGTAGTAGTAGTAGTAGTAATAGCAGCAGCAGCAGGAGGAGGAGTAGTAGTAGTAGTCGTCGTCGTCGTAGTAATAGTAGTAGTAGTAGTATTAGTAGTAGTAGTAGTAGTAGTTGTTGTTGTTGTAGTAGTAGTAGTAGTAGTGGTAGTGGTAGTGGTAGTGGTAGTGGTAGTGGTAGTGGTAGTGGTAGCAGAAGAAGAAGTAGTAGTAGCTGTTGTAGTAGTTGTAGTAGTTGTAGTAGTTGTAGTAGTTGTAGTAGTTGTAGTAGTTGTAGCAGTTGTAGTTGTAGTAGTTGTAGTGTAATTAGTGTAGTGTAGTGTAATTAGATGTAATTAGCGTAGTGTAGTGCAACTAGTGTTGTGTAATGTACCGTTGTATATTTGTACTTGTAGTTGAAGTAGTACTGTAGTGTAGTGTTACTTGCAGTTGTAGTTGTAGTTGGAGTTGTCTATCTATCTATCTGTCTATTTGCAACCTTGAAAACGAAGCTATTCTGCGAGACTTCCTCAGTTTTTGAACTTGACAACATCAAAAACGGAGCAATCCTGCGAGACTTCCTTATTTTTTGAACTTGACAACGTCAAAAACGAAACAATTCTGCGAGACTTCCTCATTTTTTGAAGTTGACAACAACAAAAACGAAAGAATTCTGCGAGACTTCCTCCAAAAATGGAAAGTTGAGTGCAGAGCTGATGGCCTTGTACCAATGCGTTTTGCGATTGTTCCAGTCCATCTGTCTAAACTACTGCGCCTGCCACGAAAAAGTGATGCCAGGTCATACGAAGTGCTGCACCTGTCACGCAAAATCATCTCAGCAAACCTCAAGATCTGATGCTCCAAAATGCAACCCCTCTCAGAAAATCAACGCCCGGGCCTGATGAACATGTCTCTTGTACTGCGCCTGCCACGGAAAATGCATCTTTGCAGATCCTCTTCAAATGTCCCACGCCTGCCATCGTTTTTGGAAATGCTACAAAACCCTCACGTCTTTCTCACTTTTAACACGGTGCACAATCCCTTGCGCCTGGCACGCGAAACGACACTTCAAAGTCCAAGAGTGGCGCGAACATGTGATGCTTTTATCATTTTGACTTCGAAATTTGCTTCGCGCCACAACAGCGTGCACTTTTTCGACATCTCAACTTCCAAAAGTGGTCCGGGCCTGGTGTGCTTTGTACTTTTTGACTTCGAAATGTGCTTCGCGCCACAACAGCGTGCACTTTTTCAACAGCTCAACTTCTAAAAGTGCTCCGAAGCTGAGATGTTTTGTGCATTTTGACTTCGAAGTGTGCTTCGCGCCACAACGGCGTGCACTTTTTCGACATCTCATCCGGCCAGATGGCTCCGCACCCGCCGCTTTAGCGAGCCTACTTTTCGACCCTCCGGAGCCTCAAATCATTGGAAAAACACACTGTTTCGCGGCTCCCTACCTTTTCGCCTTTATCTTCTTTCTTCTGAGATTTTCTCTTCTCTGATCTTCTCTCTTCTACTCTTCTCTTCTCTCTGACTCTTCCTGTCTCTGCTTTTCATCTGTACATACTGTCGGAAGTTTGACTTCTAAACTTCCTTCGGTTATGTGTTGGCTTATTATAGCGTATTGGATTATGGTAATAGTATATCATGTTTTTATGTAATAATATCATACACATTATATAATATAGTGTAACATACTATATATAATTATAATGTAATGTATTGGATGTATACATACTAATATGTCCATAGACAGAAAAGACCTGTATACATATATATATATACTGCATATACTACTTACATGGGCCATGGTCAAAACATGAAGTGTGGGGTATGGTCATCCATCCCAGAGCGGGCTGCGGATCAGAGTCCACGATCAAAAATTGGCACCGCCGACCCCATTTTCTCAATAATTCCCTGGTTGATTCAAAGGGAGGGTACCAATTTTGACGGCTATAAAAACGCCATTTTGGGGTCAAAAAAATTGCTAAAAATTCATCCGGGGCTAACGTTAGTTGCACAAGAAGACATTATATAGACAGGTGTTGTGCAAATATATTGTGAAATGGCTCTTGGGATTTGATTGATTTGGATTTCAATGGTGATTCTTCAAATTTAACCAAAGTCGGATTTTCGAAGCAAAAAAATAGGTCTGGCCTAAAAGGCCTAAAATATCAATCACAAACAAAGATGTGTCGTCCCACATTTCATAGATTGAAGGAAGATTGAAGCAAGTTTTCGTGGTTTCCTGTAAGTCAATCAGTGAATCATCACTCCAGCAGCATCAGAACCTGGAGATGATGCCACCCAGGAGGGAGTCGCGCACGCGCCAAAACCATCCCCGGCTGGCGGAAGCCAGACTTCTGCTGTCCACGAGATCCGGCAAAGCACCTGGAGGTAGTGCGACTGAGTTGGGGAGTTTTTTGATGTTTTTTGGGCCTATCTTCCAATAAATCTTAGAAAGTTTCAAATATCTTTCCAAATCATCCATCTGTTGGGTGACGGCCGCTAGACAACTTCTCCTTGGCACAGCTATGGGTCAAAGGTGGTGAAAGAAAGCACCATCCCATTTTGCCGCCTTGCTACAGAGTATGTATATTCTTTCTAGGGCCTTGCGACAATGGAGAAGGGTGGCTACCAAACTGGATTGGTCCAATCATGAAATCATCCAAAATGGGGTTCTTGAAATCATCAAAAATCACCATCCCAGGTTGGGCAAAGGTCCAAGGCTTCCAAGGCACGCAGAGCTTTGAGGCCCTCAAGGCTCGCCAGTTTTGGAGCGCCTGCGGAAAATGTCGGCGATGGCCCTTAATTAAAAGGCAGGATGATCTTCAACAAGCATCAAGAATAGGCATATTATAGCGGCATATGAGAATATAGAATTAGATTATTGATGAACATAAAATATACCATAATATGCATGTATATAATATCATATAATATAATGTAGATAGAGAGAGAGAGAGAGAGTGTGCGTGTAGGACTGATGAATACCAATGATTATATAATAGTTTTTACATGTTACTAGTACATGTAATACAAGTAGGTAAAGTTTCAATAATGGAAAACCCAGATGATGGAGAAAAAACATCTTCAACATAGCTCTGCTTCTCAAGGTGCGCCTGAGGCATCATCTATCCTGGCATGAAATCAGCAGCTTTGGACCCAAAAATCGGCTACCCGGCTATCCCCAAAATCCAGTGGTTTATCAAGGCTTATCGTCATGGTTCCTCATCAAAGTTGCCAGTGACTTGGGAGTATTATCCCACGAATGACACACAAGCGTTGCATGGTGTCCTTGGGCGGACATTGCGTTCTGAATCAGCTGCTTCCTGGTGACGCTTTGGCAGTCTCATGGCCTATGCTGTGCAATCACTTGGGCCTTGGGTCTTCGTCAAGATTGGATGCCCAATGATACCCAAGAAAATACCGAAAACTGGGTGTTGAATTTTGATCTATGTGAATATTCATAGCTGCTATAGCTGTTTTTGGATAGAAATTTGGGATGTCGGGATCCCATTCCCTGACCTCCATTGATCCCGTCCTCTGGTTGTTCCTTTCGCTTGTTGCTGGAAGCAGCCCCATCCGCCATGACCGCAGCACTTCTCAAGCGCTTAGACGAACAAACTGGGAAATTCCAACTACACATCCCAAAAGAGGCCCTCAGCCTGGCAGATGTGCAGATCTCTACTGCTGGTGTAGCCCTTGAAAAAGCTTCGCATGCCAGGTGTCTCACAATTTGGAGGCGTACAGTATTTTTATGTGCAGAGGAGTCCAGTTGCAGCTGCCGTTGACATTGACTCTCTGAGATGCTGTTGTAATTTCCGTCTGTCTCCATTGAATTCAGAGCTCAAGTATCCTGCGAGACTGAACCTGGAAGCCTGAAAGCCTGCCCAATGGGCTTATCTCAGACTTCCAAATCCTCATCTCCAATGGTGTTTCATAATTTTCCATAAATTGTTCATCATTTTCCATCAATTTTCCATCATCTTCCCATCTTCCCCCCAATTCAAAAGGCCAAAAAATGGGGGCCTTTTTCTCCGCGTGCCTGCAGTGATACTCGCTGCCACCTCCAAAGGGCTGGGCCTCGGAACAGTGCTGGAAATGTACTGTCAGTTCTGTCATTTTCTCATGGCTGAATCCGATAGTAAAAAGGAGTACCCTCTGGTTATGTCAACAGTTAGCTATTGAAAATGGCCATAGAAATAGTGAGTTTTCCCGGTGGAAAAATGGTGGATCTTTCCATAGTTATGTTAAATTACCAGAGGGTATTTCAGACACAATTTTACCATATTTTACCAGCTGAAAAAGTACTACACAGATAAATCAGATAACTAAAGAGCCAGGGAATTGCTTTACAGTACTATACTTATTCTTGGTCTGTCTCAATTTACACAATGACTCATGCGAATGCTGGACCAAACAAATTTTGTATCATCATATCATCAGCCATCCTCCAGAAATCAGGTGTTTCTTGTCAGGAGGCTCTGAAGGAATCATTGGCTGCGGGGAATCATGGGCAGGGCTCATCACGAAAGTCAAGCGGTGCCGCAAATCTTTTGAATATGATCTATGTATGTGTCTTCTTTGCATCGGTTATAGGCTGTATATATATATATAGGCATCAGTTTTAAGTGTATGAGTTGATCTATGATAGATGCACATGAGCCTCACATGTGGTAGCCTCCAGGTCTCACCCCTCAGTTTCCAGGGGTTCAGAATCGACTCGATCTTCTTGAACCAATGTTGTTGTTGCGAAGGCTGTTCAAAAGTATGATCCCCATGTGTTCACTGGTGACCATCTGTTGGGTTCAAGCGCGGCAAGCGTTTTTGGACCAGCTGATTTCAAGGATTTAGTGCAGATTCAGCGAATGACCCTCATGACCAGTGAGCAACAATCCATTTGACTCTCCATCAGAAAGTAAACTGTCACCAAAGCAGAAAGCGGAAGATCACTCAATTTTCCCCCGCTTCCCGCATTGATCCCTTGTGTTGTGACTGCATGGCAGTCGCAAAAAGGTCACAATGACATCCCCCTGCCAGGCTCTGGCTTCCCCGAAAAAAAACAACAAGGAGTGGCGTCAGCTGGTCAGGGCTCAAGTGGAGTACCAAAAAAACACATCACACCATTGGCATTGTTCGCATTAAGCCATTCAAATCGTGGCTTTGAAAATATGTGAAATCCCACTTTTCCGTTGGTTTTTCTCATTTATAAATGGGTCAAATCATCCATGTCCCTGTTTTATCTTGTTTTTAATCTCCTTTGAGCCATTCCCAGCTCACCCAAAGTAGATCTTCTCCTTCTTCCGCTTCTTCTGCGGCGTGTACCTTGGCTGGTTGCAGTTGATCCCAGTTGCCACCTCCAGCTCCAGATCTCTGAGGTCTCGGGCAAGTCATCGTTCTTATCAGCGTACCGTCGGCCATGAGGAAGTCTGGCCATGAAAAAGAGTGGCTATCAGGGAGAAGAAACACGACCTCTCTTCAGCTCTTTTTTGAGGATCAATTTCAGTAATTATATGACATATGAAAAACGGCGTGATGAATGGAGGCTTCTCCGCCTGAAAATTGGATTGTCTGAGCATGTTCTGGTCGGAAAATTCCTTGATACACATGGATTTGTAAAAAATAAACTCCGGTGCTATCCCCAACAGCTTGAAAGTTTCTGCATCTTTGCCATAAAAAGTGCTTATGCCATAAAAATTGAGCGTTTATGCCATAAAATGAAGTGCTTATGCCATAAACAACATCGGAACCCTTTGGAATTTCACAAAGCATCTGCACCAGAACCCTCCGGAACCTCACAAGGTATCTGCACCGGAACCCTCCGGAACCTCACCAAGCATCTTCTCCGTCAAAACCCTCCGGAACCTCACAAGGTCTCTGCACCGGAACCTTCCGGAACCTCAGAAGGTATCTGCTCCGGAACTTCCGGTACCTGCACCAAAACACTCTAGAACCCAACCAAGTACAGTATCTCCACCGTAACCCTCCGGAACCTCTACCTGCACCGGAAACTTCCGGAACCTCACAAGGTATCTTCACCGGAACCCCGGGAACCTCACGAGGTATCTGCACTGGAACCTTCCGGAACCTCACGAGGTATCTGCACCAGAACCCTCCGGAACCTTGTCCGGAACCTGGTGTTGAAGCTGCACCGGATCGCACCGGAGCTAATCTGGCCTAAAATTTTCCGCACCATACGCACCATAAGGATCCATTCAGGGTCAAGTGTGGGAATTTTGAACCCAAACGATGGCAGAGGTATCTCCCCACAAGGGCCTCTTCAGCGCCTCATTTCCTGGAGCCAAAGGCCTCAAATGCCCAACGATTGGAATCATTGTACAAAAATTGGGAATCTATGGCTATTGCTGAAGGAAATTTGTGCGTCCTATATATATATGGCTTTGTCTGAAAATGTTGGGTATATTCCCAATGAAATAGCCATTTAGTAGGGATTGTCTGATCAGCAAAACCATTGGGTGTAGTAGCTATTTTCAGACACACCCATATGGCTATGGATCAATACCTATACATACCATTTTTAGGGGGATGAACATCCATTTGCCAGCTATATATATATATAAAACGTCAAAAAAAATACCCCAACAAGGCACGGTGAAAAGCCTATCTTTTCCCCGAGCCCGGTGGACTTGGTGGAACATCTGCCGCATTCCCCCTTTTTGGCCAAGCTACTCTGGCACTGCCAGCTGCGGTGGGGGTGCGGACTTCTCCCTGATCAAGGGGAAAATCCATAGGTCTAGATCTGAATGGACTCTTAATACTTAATCTTTATGTATATACATACGCATTTGTGTTTTTTTTTATGTGTATATTGTAAATGTATAGATTTGTGGATGTGTCTGTATGTCTGTATCTTACATATGCATGCATGCATACGTGCTCAGCTCAAAAAGAGTAAGCGGTATGGTATGACCAGCCAGATACCAGAACGCCATAGATAGAGACCATGAATTCCCCGACTGAACCAACATGGAGACTTGGAAAGCCCTGTCATACCTGTCCATGCTGGATATTACTGTTCAGAAAGTTATCTGATGTTCAAATCAACATCAAATGCACCTGCAAAAGTAGCTTAAAACTAGCGGAGGGAACGAAAGATATAATATAACTCGTTCTCAACAAAGCAACCGTGAATTTTGCTTCAGCACATCTACTATCAGCACCACTTGGGTGGTACCGTGGTACCTGTTCATTTTCCAGTCTCGAAAACGTCTTGACGCTCCTCCTCTGATTTTCATCATCTGGGTATGTCGTCAAGAGTCAAAATATCCACACTATAAATACCTTTACGGGTGCGAAAAAAAAAAATCGTGTATACCAAATGAGCATCAATCATACTGTAGTGAGAATGATGGTCAATCAGTGAAATTGTTTTCATCATTCACTGGTTGAAGGTCAATCAGCAAAGGGGTTTCCGCCAAATTTTCGGGTACCAACGGTACCAACCCCTTTTTTAAAGGCACCCACCACACGGCCTGATACGCTTGGGAGAGATCAACTTCATCGCCTCTGGTGCCTTCGACAAACTGGTTTGACATAGGCATCATCTGGGTTCCTTGATTGGTCTACATATATATATATATATATGTTTATATATGTTTATATGTGTATATATATATATGTGTGTATATATGTATATATATATATATGTATATATATATGTGTCTATTTATATATATATATATAATTATAATATATATATATGTTTAAATTATTTATATCTTTGTTTATATTATAGTTATAGTTATAGTTATATTTATATATAGAGACAGGTATGATGTATATGTAAGTATACATATACATATATATATATATATATACGTGCAATGTGTGTATATATATATACATATATATATATATATATACGTATATATGTATATAAATATTACATATATACATGTATACATATATACATATATACATATATACATAGATACATAGATACATAGATACATAGATAGATAGATAGATAGATAGACAAATAGATAGATAGATAGATAGATAGATACATACATACATACATACATTACATATATGTATATGTATATGTATATGTATAAATATATGTATGTATATAGATATATATATATATATGTACGTGTATATATATATATACACGTACATGTACATGCATATATGTGTATATATACATGTATGTATATATATACATATACGTGTGTGTTTATATATTTATATAGATTATATATATATATGTATATTATATATGTATATTATATATATATGTAGAATATATATATGTAGAATATATATATATGTAGATTATATATATAGATTATATATATATATGTATCTTATATATTTATATTTGCATATTATATATGTATATATATGGGTAAATTATAATATTTCACTCACCTTAATTAAGGCCATTTGGGGATGATTCCCCTTATTAAAATGAATTCCAGGGAGGTCGCAGTGAGGTCGTCATAATTTACCCAGATATGTATATATATATATCCTCCTAGATAATTGGGGTGACTTGGGGTGAACTGACCCTCCTTTTACAGGAGTGGAGTGGACCTATTATAGACCCGAAATCATCAAACTGACCCTCCTGATGTTGGTTTGTCTGAAATTCTTTGGAGCGATCCAAACATGGATGATCATCATGGTTTCATGACCATGAATTTGAAGGCCAATACCGCAGTCCATTTTCAAACAAACCCATACTGTATGGTTCGATAGCCAAAAGATTCCCGCCATGTTTGCTATTAAAATTCCTCAGTTCCCCCAGAAAACAAATTAAATGGGGGTTGCATCCCCAATGCGGACCACATCCTTGCACAACTTCTCCGGCGTAACATCTTGTGCCCGTCTGAGCTCCTGTGCAGAGGGGATGTACTCAGTTTCAGGCAAACCCAAATGGATATGGACAAGCCTCCTGTGGGTCGCGCAACCACACCTGGCCAGCCGCAGTCGCAGCGGAAGTGCGTTCAATACATAGCTGGATAGAAATATGGAGGTTTCCTACAATGGGGGTACCCAAAATGGATTTCTTTTTCCGCCTTTGACTTTTGTGCTGTGTGACAGCGGTAGAGACAACCAGCTACGCGTGAAATCCCCACCAAGGTACCCCAAAACGGATGGTTCAGAATGGAAAATCCGATAATCTATAACATCTCCAAACTGAATTCCAAAAAATGATATACTGCACCCGCAATGAACATACTTTTCTTGGGAACTTGAAGATGTCAGGAGCACCCGCCCAAAGAACCGCTTCTTCAAGCGCCAGCCGCTCAGTCCCCTGCAGCTGCCATCTGTGCTTTGAAAGGAAACTCAACGGGGAAGCATGGCCTTCATTCTTCATGATACAATATGAGAAAATACAATGGTCTGCTTCATCTTTTGGGAATCAGGGGAATCAGCACACTGTGAAAATTCAATCAAACAGCTGACAATGTGGCAAATCCAAATGCACTTCCAGGCTTCCGGCTTCTGAGCACTTCCAGCAGCTGGAGCAAATAACCTCAAACAGTAATCCAAAAGATCTGGCCGCTCTCTGGCCCTCTGGCGGCTCTCAAACCCTCTGAGTTGCACGCCCCACATGATGTAGTGCCAAGGCAGCTATCTGGAAGCGCTTCTTGAGGCCCTCACGGAAAAAAAGCAGCTGGAGAACGACCCATCGTATCAACCTCCATTTGTTCTCAATTTCGTTGAAAGCACCAACCAACACATGGTTGTACAGTATATGGAGGTTTCCTAAAATAGGGGTACCCCTAAATCATCCTTTTTAATTGAATGTTCCATTATAAACCATTGGGGTACCGCCATTTTACAAACCTCCATATGATAGGACCTTACCAAAATGTGCTGTTTTTTTCACTCTGCCAAAGTCTCAGTACCTGCAACTCCTTTTCTTTCTCTCCACCTTTGGACTTTGGTGCCTTAGCTCTCGGACGGAGTTGGCTCAGTTGGGGATCATTGTCAATGGAAAATCGTGGAAAACTGATACTGTGATTTGAAACCACCAGGCAGTGATGATCTCAGTGATGAAGCATGAAAAATTGGCAAAAAAATCATAGAAATTCCCCACATCTCGAGGAAGTACATGTCTCGACTCCCAAGTCTTGGACCTTCATCACTTCTGCACCGAAATCGCTGACCAACTGAGTGAAGGTATACCAAAGCTCTGCAACTTTCACCTGTCGTCCAGACGTACATTCCAAGATCCTTAGCCCAGGTCAGAACGAGAAAAACATGTGAGGTCACCAAGATCACTGTTGGTGTCAACATCAAGAACAAGCCTATGTCATACAAATCCAAATCCAATCACTGTGTCTTGAGAGAGTCTGAAATGGAGTTCTAAGTGTCTTTTTCGTATTTTTGGGTCAGAACCCTGGTCAATATAGCAGCAACCCATTTCAAACATTCCTTGTTGGGATCTTCACCTAGCCATGGGGATTTGCAAAGTGCAAACCATTTTTCCATGCTTCATGGGACTTCCAAACAGTTGTTCCTAGATGTCCATCTCTCCAACAATGTCCAGAAAAACACAATTGCTGTTGCAACGAATCATATCGTCCCGATTTTAGATTCTTCAAGTCATTATATAATTTCGTTGTGTCCGAAAGTAGGGTACCCACAAATTCATTGCTTAACCATAGTTATCCATATTAGAATGGCCATTTGGGAAGGTATTACCCCATTTTCAGACACACCCAAATATCATATTGGTCAATGAAACATGGATACCCATTATAACAACCCAAAAGATGCCGAAAAAGTCTTTCCACGATGTTAGTTCGATGATGCTCCCTCCAATAACCTCCAGGTGTCCAACTTTTCACGCACTCTTGAGGGGTCGCCGGGTCGCTATGGTGACTGCGGTTTATTGCGGTGACTGTTGTGTCTGCCAAACTGTAACCATACTAGTATGTACTATTGTATAGTAAAGTATAGTAAATATGTAATATCATGGGATATTCAATATACTTTAGTAATTGTAAATATAGTAATTGTACTACTTTTTTTTACTGGAATATTCATGGGATACCCATGAATATGGAACGGTCACTCGGAACCGTAACTCGGATCGCCCAGGTGCTGATACAGCCGCGTGCGATCTGTCTCAGCCTAAGTCATGGTCTAATCACTGGATGATTTGGGGGAATATTTTAGGAAACCTCCGCAGATAGCATATTAATACATTATGTTATATACATACATATATACATATGTATATATATAATATAATATATATAATATATATTTAAATACATGAGTTGATTAGGACTATATTAAATTCGCCATGTTTTTGTCGATTCATCAGATGGAGGTTTCAGCAGCATGTGGTGGAGATGGTGGTAAGCTCTTTCGCAATGAAAAAATAAGTAATGACAAGAGGAAGAAGCAGGCGTAAACAATGGCCATAATGATGACAATAAAAATGATGATTACAATACTGCTGATAATAGTGATAATGAAATGACAGCAAGAAGAAGAATAAGTGCTAGTATCATAAATGTATTTAATACAAAAGAACATTATTTTACTAATCAACCATACTTGTTTTTGCTGACGTCGTCCGATACGGCCTCGGGGAATTCATGCATTTTTGTACGATGCACGTGATCATGGGGTTGGGTCTGGGGTGGGGCTGCAATGACGTTGTGATGTGATGTAAGACATGTTGTGATGTTACGCCAGAGATGGGGTTGGG
>Ga0126342_10018064_pt1 | contig 12125 bp, 11 predicted proteins | sample Cyp1metagenome_FD_92528 | JGI IMG/M metagenome (GOLD analysis project Ga0126342, IMG submission 92528) | Coral microbial communities from Lord Howe Island, Old Settlement Bay, Australia - Cyphastrea 1 metagenome | ecosystem: Host-associated > Invertebrates > Cnidaria > Coral ... | reverse complement strand
AGAGACAGACAGAGACAGACAGAGACAGACAGAGACAGACAGAGACAGACAGAGACAGACAGAGACAGACAGAGACAGACAGAGACAGACAGAGACAGACAGACAGACAGACAGACAGACATACATACATACATACATATATACATATATATACATATATATATACATATGTATAAACATATATATATGTATATACATATGTACCTTATTTTCGGACACAACCATTTCCTGATTTGGCAATTTTTCGGAGCTTAGATGCTCCCGTGAATGCCTATTCTGTAACAAGCATAAACAAGACTCAAACAGATAGAAAAGCGAAATAGTCTCCAACATCCTGGAAAATCTGGAAACACTTTTCTATCCTTTGTGATGGTCATTTTTTTCACGTGTTGCCCATCACAGGCCAGCATCAGTTCCCAAGCTGGATCTGACCAAGATGCATCTGGATCATTAAATTCAGCGCGGTGAGGGACTTGGGAGCCTGTGAGCCAGTACATGAAAGTACACCATGATATATATATATACACGTAGATATTACATGTATAATGTATTTGTTTACTTATTTGTTTATTTGTTTATTTAAAGTTACAGTATATTTTTTTGTATATTATATATTATATATACATGATCTAGTTAGGGGGATTAAGGGATTCTACGCGCTAGGCCAAGGGCTTTGAAACCAAACCATGGTGTATGCTGCTGCTCGGATTTCGAATACTTCAAAACATGATTCTGGTATGATTACAAATTCTTGAATATCCAATTTGGGTGTATTGGGGTGTATTGGGATATTGACTATCCAATTTGCAACAATCAATATCCAATATGATTCCAATACATTAATATCCAAATTCAGGTGCCATCTCTTTCTATTTCTTGATGGCTCAGGATCTGGGCGGCTCAACCTTTTCGCATTTTTGAACAAAGCACGTTGCGAAAAAACATTGGGGATATCACCCGCCGAAATGGAGATGGCTCAACCACCAACCAATCATCTTGGTATGGCCTAAAATGGATCAACTAGTTGATTCTCCCTTTCATTGGATGGTATTATCCACGGTTTGTTCCCTAAAAAATCTGCGGTTCCCAAAAATCTGCCCTGGGCCTAGAAGATGACCCAAAACCATCTTCCCGGGGGTGTAACTAATGGGAGGAATGGGATTTCCCATGGGAGTTCCCATCAGTTCCCATCAGTTCCTATCAGTTCCATCCGGCGCTTAGGCAAGAGCTCGAAGAGGAATACTCTCAGGCCGAGGCCGGTTTTGTTTTTTTCGGCGCACCGCACCGCAGAGCGACTGAAAAGTTTCGAGTGTTAAAAAACAATCATCCAACGGGGAATCCCGCTACCAACCAGAAAAAATCTTTGGACTTTTTAAGGGCAAATCATGGCTGCCGCTGACGACATAACATGGATCACCAAGGTGATTGATAAAGGGTGCCATGAAAATTGTTAATATTTAAGTATAGTTCAGTTAACTTACCAATAGTTAACTATAGTTCAGTTACCATCTGGTTATGACTAACAGTTTGTCATGGAAAGAACCACCATTTTTAAGAACGGTAAACCATCTATTTCTATGGGCCAGTTTCCATGGCTATGTTAAATAACCAGAGGATAACTGTTATAAGTTGTTGACAAATCAAATCATGGCCAATTTGCCACCTTGTTGGTAGAATTCAGCGTGTTGTTGCATGGTAAATTTACCGTTTTTTTTTCAGGACATCCAGACATGAGCCAAAATTGATTTCCTCCCGCAATCTTACTTCCCCCGAGGCCAGACTTGTTGCTCGTTTCGCAATTTCTACCGGGGTATCAGAAAGCAAAGCGATAGCATTGACGTCCCAAAACGATAACAAGTGGCTGATACAATTTTCTCTTTGTATTCGTCCAGCTTCTCGTTGTAGTTTTTGGCGTGGCAGATTGTTCGAGAGAGAAATGAGATGTGAAGTGGCTACTGCTGTTTCAACATGGCTGTAAACAATATTTATGTGTATACCCATGTATGTTTAAAGACGTGTAACTATGTACACATATTATATATATACATGTTTTGGTTGATAGGCACATCTTTGCTGAAATGCGGTCAAAATTATTTGCAAGCTTAAGCACCATTTGTTGAACTGGAAGCTGGACTATCACAGATGTTAGCTCTTCGCGTGGCAACGGCTGATCCACCTGTGTGTCTGGGCTTTTGCAGCCAGCGCCTAGTGATTTGAGATCCAGCAGACATCCTATGGAGATAGCAGATACCCTGCAGATCATGATGTCTTATATATATATATATATAATCAAGCAGACATCCATTTAAATGCATCCATGTAGTTTCATGCTGTTTTATCACAAGCCATATACAACGGTATGATACGTACCAATATATTCATACCTTTTCACACATATACGTATATATATATATGTATAGCATTGTATAGCCATTTATGTATTTAGAATTATTTATACACATAACATATTGGAAGCATTCCAACAATTGAGGGAATTTAACATTTTTTTACCTTGGCCAGGGTGATCCTGATGAGGTCTGCTGCTTGGGAAAGCTGGACTCTTTGTGCTCCCACATTTTTATCTGTTGGGAATTTCTGGTGGTTGTATCTTTGTGGCAATTTCCAATGGATGACTGTTGCACATGACTGGCACATACTGAATTGGCACCCCGATGTTGTTGTTATTTTATTTCTTTGGGAGGATTCCAGATGTTAAGTTGCAACATTCGTACGGAGGGCTTTCCAGGAATCAATGGACTCGGTTCCAAAGAAAGAACTTACGAATTCCAGAGATGTTGTCGAGTTCTGGTTGTCATTCCACTTGACTCATGGAATTGGTTTGACTAATGACCAGTCTTATTGAAACTTCAAAGAAATGGTGGTTGCTTGAGCTCAAAAGACTAAACACAGGTGTCTGAAGTTAAGAAACCTCCAGTTGTCTGGTTTGATTCAATTCCATGGTTGAGTGATATCACCATTCGTGTTGGTTATACAGGTAACACACTTCGATGGGACTTGCCCTCCTCGCCTGATCCCTCTTTAGGAGCAGCAGTATGAGCAATACGAACAATACGCTGCTTGGATCTGCTTGGTCTTGGTCTGGAATGCTGGAATTATATATAATTATATAATGACTATGAATGATTATGGTGCTATTGTTATTATCACTACTGTTATCGCTACCATTACACCAATGAAAACCATCAAACCCCAAAAAACGGGGAAAAAACCCAAAAAAAAAACGGGGAAAAAACAAAAAAAAAACATGCAGCCCTTACTATAGTTAATGCTGTGGCAGACTTCTCTGCAGACTGTTTCGCGGACAACTGAGGCTCCTGGAGAGTATCCCGAGGAGGGTCCGGCCCCCGAAGCATTTGCAGACCACGGTGGGTCAAAACTGCCCATGGGGATTCCAGACTCTAGTCATTCTAGTCATTCTTGGTACCTACACTTTTTACTGGTTGGTGCTTTGGATCATGAACTTTATTTTTCCATATATTGGGAATAATCATCCCGACTGACAAACTCATATTTTTCAGAGGGGTAGGCATACCACCAACCAGTTTGACAATCCAGTGAAATAGAGGTACCCAGTGCCCTGTGAATTGATCAATTGATTCCCGGATATTCCCCGTTTCCTGTCGCGGAGACGGAAACTCGGTGTGCTCCGGTTGGAGTTCAATGTCTCACTGGAGAATCGATCCAAAAAGCTGACATTTGTTTTTTTCTCACTTTTCAAGCGTGGCTTGCTTCAGGGGCGAAGGGTTTAACACATTGCTTTGATAGACTTTTGCCATGAACTTTCCAAGAAGTAGGATTCTTGGAGATTCTTTACTTCCCTGGTTTACAAATTGTGTTGGGTCAAAATGTCAAAACCTATGGATTTCCTTTTGGGATGAACATCAGTGACTACCAGCTATTGAAGAAGGCGACCAGCCATTTACCAGCTACCGGCGATTTAACCAGCCATATGCCGATCGCCACTAAACGTGGTGAAGTGATTGAATTGAATGCAGCTTTGATGAACAAACCAGGGTCACCCTGTACAAACCGGGTGGCTTTTTGTGGATTTTTCCATGAGGTCTTGATGATGAGTGTGGCTCTCAGTCCCGAATCTGATGGTTTCATGGGTTTGGATGTAACTAACATCTACTACCCGGCCTGGTAAGCATACGAAAAGCTATATTGAAAATGCCCATAGAAACAGTGGATTTACCCATGAAAATAGCATGGTGATGTTCCAGTTCGCTAGGTAAACGTTTACCAGAGGGTAATATCAAAATGGGTTTGTCTGAGAATTTCGGGGAACACCCCGAATTCCCATGATAAATCATCATTTTCCCACTATTATCATAGCGTTTTTGGGATATACCGTTTTCAGACATACTCACACACACAGAGATATACATATAATATACATACAATATACATATAATATACATAATATATATAAATATCATGTATATAGTTAACCGTGCGCATAAACCAACGTATCATGAATGGTGATACGGGGATTTGCACAGCTTTGGAGTGGTTCACTCTTGAATCAGCTCCGGTAGTCCTGGCGGTGAGTCAACTGATAGTGGCATTGAGAAAAAAGATTGATCAGTTGATTACCCTCTGGTAATTTAACGTAGCTATTGATATTGAAAATGGCCATTAATAGTGGATTTTCCCATTAAAAATGGTGATTTTCCATAGCTACGTTAAATTACCAGAGGGTAAGTTGATTGGTTTTTCATACTTATCACATTTAAATTGGATCATTAGTTGACTGTTGATATAGTTGGATCATACTAATGATTCGATTGGTTTAAGGGAAAATCAACAGGGAGCCTCTATATTTGAAGCAGGAAATCTGCCAGTGATAGCTGGTTGTTGACAGCCTTTCTCCAGCTCACTGTGTCCGACAGGAGCGGTTCCGGAGAAAGGCCGGAATTGCGATGGGGCGAGACTTCCCATGATTCCCATGACGAACTGGCTGATGATTCAGCCAAATTCAGCCCCAAGTTCCATAAATTCAACCCTCTGGTTCTGAAAAACGTAGCGAACTGGACAATCACCATTTTGTAACTAGGCAAATCACCATTTAATAGCTAGGTCAATCATCATAAATCATCATTAACTAAATGGGCCATGGCTTCCATAGCTATGTAACAAGTGGTTTTTTAATTGGATCCCAAGAACCCAATGATCAATATGCTTGGTATGTTTTTGGGATGACGGACTCATCCACCCAGGAGAGAGGTTGGACGATTGATATATCATGTACATTTTTGTATACCTAATCCCAAAAAGATAGAAGAGTGTTTCCAGAATGCTATAGATGATGCTTTCAGCATATTTTCCAGGTTTCCATCAACTTTTCTATCTTTTTTGGGGTTGCCTACGACGTAGATTGGTAGACTGCCTAGTTGATTCGTAGCTGATTCTCGTTGATTCGTGAAGGAAAACACGGCCGGTACCAACGTTTTGACTTCTTCCCACATTCTCAAGATTCTCAAGGTATGGTACAAGGTGGTACCCCATAGTTAGCTAAGTCGGTTTATAAGTCCCATAACTATGGTTTATGGCAGATATAACTATAGTTACTGGGGTTTATAAACCAACTTATAACTGGGGGGCACCATCCTGTAATAATACAGAAATAATGTACTCTCACCTACCAGCCCAGATGACAAATGGCCCCCCAGCTCCCACCATGTCAGGCCGCCCAGTGAAGATGCGGCGTAGCATGGCGTAGCGGCGCCTTTCTGCCGTTTCAATAGGCTGAATGATGATGTTCCCATAGTGGATGGAATATACGGTATCCTATTTTAAGATATTAAAAAAGACCAAGCACTTTGAAGAGGGGTTTTTTATTCACTGGATTGGTTTACGGAAAACCGTGGGGATTCCTGTAAAGTGTCTGTTCCAATTCGGGGATCAACATTTCCCCGGGGGTCAGGACTCAGCCGTCGTGTTTTTTTGTCCCAAGTTTCGCGTTTCACACCGACTGCGATGGTGGGAGGAGCTATTGAGAGCTTAGGAGGGTCGATTTAAATATCATTAAATATCTATTGTTGAAACCAGACAATTTGGATACTGGGGTGATACTGTTACTAAAAGATGCGGGTAAAAAAACCTGTCTAAATACGTGGCAACGACATGTTCTTTTATCATCCCGTTTCGTTGGAACGGCAACGGCTCGAACTGGTGGATCTCCAGGATTTGTGAACCCTTCGGTCACCTTTTGGGAAAATTGTTGTGAACCAACTTTCACTGGTTGGTGGTTTCAAACATTTTATATTTTCCATAATATATGGGATAATCCTTCCCATTGACTAATATTTTTCAACATGGTTAAAACCACCAACCAGTTCAGGAAGCCTAAAACCTGGGAAATACTGAAATAGAGTCTCGTTATTTTCCAAAGGCAGACGATGGACCGGCTTTCTTCTTCCAGCGAAGGTCGAGAGTTTTCCTGTGCCCTTTCCAAAGTATGGTTGGAGGATTCATTCCGGTACCACTTGTGATGGTACGAAGAGGAGGTAAGCCAAGCATGCATGGTATTAACTGGCATTTTAAAGAGATATTATATAAAGATGTATGTCACATCTCTATATAACATCACTAAGATGTATGAAACATCTGTAAGCCTTTATACCATCTTTAAAATGCCAGTTAATAACTGACATTCAGATGTTTCATCACATGTCGGCATGTACTCACCAAAAATATCGAGTACAATGAGTTTTAGTCGCTTCCGACTTTCCGACTTGGGACTGTAATTTACTTCATCCCCAGGGTACATCGCTTCTTTTTTTGATCCTGATTGCAGAAAAAAATAGCCACTTATGGCGAAATGGGGAGATACCGGAGATAGCCCATTTTCAGAGACATCGAATCACTATCATATTGTCATGTATCATTATGTATAGATATGTATAGTATCCGTTGTATCAGCTATACATCCCCATTGTAACCCCATTCAATCACTATGTTTATTAGTTACAGTACCCTCTGGTAATTTAACATCACGCACTGGAAAATCACCATTTAGTTCGTGAATTTTCCATGAAAATAGCATGGTGATTTTCCAGTTCGTTATATAACAAATTACCAGGCGGTAAGTAAAAATCATCATTCATCACCATTAATCACCATCATTAAGCATTATTAATCACCATTAATCACCATTAATCACCATTAATCACCATCATTAACCATCATTAATCACCATTAATCACCATTAATCACCATTAATCACCATCATTGACCATCATTAATCACCATCATTAACCATCATTAATCACCATTAATCACCATTAATCACCATTAATCACCATCATTGACCATCATTAATCACCATTATTGACCATCATTAATCACCATTAATCATCATTAACCATCATTAACCGTTATTAATCACCATTAACCATCATTAATCACCATTAATCACCATTAATCACCATCAACCATCGTTAACCATTATTAATCACCATGAATCACCACTAATCACCATTAACCACCATTAATCACCATCATTAACCACCATTAATCACCATTAATCACCACCAACCAGCCATTTTTCTTGGTTAAATCCCATTGAAATCGACGCCCTCGGGCCCCTTTCGGTCGCGCTCGGCTCCGCCGGTCACCACCGTGCCATGGCGAACTCGTTGCGTCGGGATGGTGAAATCGGCCGTCCTGAAACACGGGGCCCGGCATGGCGCCGTGGTTGGCACCAATTCGCCGCGAAAAGGTCCGCAGATCACTGGGTTTCCCATGGAAACTCCGCAGCTGATCACTGGGAAGTTTGAGATTTGACTCAAATTTCTGTGGATTCCAGGGGGATATTTGATGATTACTGATGATTTTTGATGTTGTGGTTGAAACTACTATCTTCACTCCCGAGCTGGATAGTAATTTTCAACTCGTAACCCCCATTAGATCTGAGTCTGAGTTAGATGAACTGAATACCTGGGTCCCGCCAGTGACTACCTGCAGTCTTTGGCTTGACAGCTTTGATTGTGCTGTCCCGGCAGCCTCGCCAGGTTCGGTTTCCCAGCTGAGCAGTAGACGTCCCCTACTTGATCAGTGATTTCTTCAGGGATTTGACCATGAAAACTTGGGACTTTCATGAGATTTAAGCGTCAATCATTGGGCTTTCAACTATCAAGAAGACGGGAACTTGATAAACAATGGTTGGTTGATTATTTATTTTGGATGCTACAGTACTACATGACATGAATAGTGGGGATTATCACAATCCGTGAGCTACTATGGCTAGTAATCTCTCCGTGGAGACAGACCATGCTTGGGTTGCTTTCTGGCAGGGTTTTGATACTGCTCATTTGATAATGGGAAATGTCTGAGCCAAACTTATAAATTTGACGACCTCAGATGTAGTTTGGCAATTATTATTTAACTGGGTATGGGTCAAAATTAGGTACCCTAATAATTGGATGGTTAATACTAAACCAGACTAACATCTGTGGTTTTTCTAGGTCTTCCATTTTGACCCACATCCAACTATCTTGGTGAAAGGAAGGGATTAGGGAATGTATTCTGCAATTTTGGGGCTTAGGCTTCCAGGGGGATGCTTGGGGATGTTCCCCAAAGGGGCTGTGTCTTGTGCGCATTGTGGGTGATTCAACCGGGATTTTTTTGTGTTCAATAAACCTTACCCTCTGGTTATGACTAACAGTTTGCCATGGAAAGATCCACCATTTTTAAGAAAGGTAAACCATCTATAAACATGGTGATTTTCCATGGCTATGTTAAATAACCAGAGGGTATATTATTTTGATATTATTATATACTATATACTTATATAGAATTATAATAATGATAGATAATCAAGTATAATAATAATAGAGAGATATGTATGTATCCATATTATATATATATAATGCCAACCCTGGATTAATAACCCCCGTTTACGGCTGTTCAATTGGGAGGCTACCATAAAAAAAGTATCAGATGAAATGACTCTTGGAGGAGTAGCCCCCTAATTAATAAACCATGGTTTATTAATCCGGGGTTGACATTATCATTGGTTGAATCCCTGTGATTTTGCTTTGCATGCACTTTTGCCACCGTACGTTCAGATCTTTATCCATTGTCGTTGAACAACAAACCTTTATTGTTGCTGTGAATTATTCGGTTGTATATATTTCATTATATATTTATACACTGGTTGGTGCTTTGGAACATGTTTTATTTTTCCATATATTGGGAATGTCATCATCCCAACTGACTTTCATATTTTTCAGAAGGGTCGGTATACCACCAACCAGTATACGTATTTTCATATCTGTTTTCGGTGACCGGTACGTCAAAACCCCCATCATAACCCCAGGCTTGAGGTTGTTTGATTTCCATTCACTCTGTTTTCGGTGGTATAGTTCCATTATACAATTATATGAATATATAACTATATATATATATATATAGCTGTATCTCAGTGTCATCAGCATGGCTAGGCCAGAGGCCGGGTGGCTGTGCGGAGTCCGGAGCCCCTGCTGAAAGGAATGCATACATAACATCCATCCATCCATCCATCCATCCATCCATGCATGCATGCATGCATGCATGCATGCAGACATGCAGACATGCAGACATGCATGCATGCAGACATGCAGACTTGCATGCATACAGACAGCCAGCCAGACACACACACAGAGATACATAGCCGAGAATAGCATTAAAACATTGGACGTGTCTGAACAGGGGTTTATTGTAATGGTGAACACGATGAATGAATAATGTTTTCTGAAAGGGTCAGCAGAAGTCTTAAGTCTTAAGCCAAACAAAGTGGAATCCCAAAGGACCCCCCTCAATGGATATAGCCAGACTAGCAAAGGCGTGGGTTCACATTGCCCGTGTTCGGAGTACCAGTAGGGTAGCAGAATCACACGTGATCACTTGGTCAAACTCCCATTCTTGATCAGATTTTTGCCATTTGAACCCATTTAAGCTTCATTTTCAATCGTTTCCATTTGCTCAACAGTATAATCGTCTCCGGTTTGTTTTAGTCAATTTTCGTCACCCATGGTTATGGGTGTGTTTGAAAATGGGCTAGTTATCCCTAGTTGTCCCCCAAAATTGGCGAGTACAATGGGGAAGATCATAAGCCCCATCTTCACCGTTGGAAACCTACATGATTTTTTCTTCACAGTTTTTTTTTTGTACCCCAAAAAACAAGGGAATATCATTATTGTTGGATATGTCATATTCTCCCATGATTGCTGGGTATTTTCCCCTATTGCTCTTGGTTACCCTCAAGTAAACCAACAGTTGGAACCATGGACCATTAAATTCAATGATTGATCACAATGGTGATTTTCTACAGTTTTTTGTATGTTTATCAGAGGTTATATAGTGTTTTTTTTTTTAACCACATGTTTTCTATAGCTTTTTGTTTATTATCACAATGGTCATTTTCTATAGCTATAATTTCATGTATAAATAAATATATATATATATGCACATATTTATTATATTTTATATCCCTGCTTCCGTGGACCTTTTTAAAGCCTCAGCTCTCACCGGGACGACGTGTTAGAAGCGCCCGAAGCGTCAGCTCGAGAGCCATGGTGATGCGCGTGGCATCGGCGTTGGCCGTGCTGTTGCAGCCAAACCTAGCAGCACCATGCCCAGGCGAAGAGCCTGCCAGGTGGAACAGGTATAGAATAACATAGCTGGTTGGTGGTTTGGAACATGGCTTTTATTTTCCATTTCATATATGGGATGTCATCCTTCCCATTGACGAACTCATATTTTTCAAGATGGTTATTGCACCACCAACCAGATAGACACATATCCTGATCATATTTCACAATATGTTGTATTTTGTATTTGGTGCCCCCCATGTGAACACCCTGGTGTCTGTTGGTTTATAACCCCCCTTAACTATCCTTAACTATAGATATATCGACCAGAAATCCCAGTTATTTCATAAAGATTTGACCATGAAAAACATGGTTTAATGGCATTTAAATGGGAGTTTGTCTAGTCGTCAAACATGGTGATTTAAGCTACAACAAAGGTAGTATTATGTGGATATATTGTTTTTCCTTGTTATAAGTGGAAAAACATGTATTTCCAGAGTAGACAAAGCTGGTAGATAGTCTGTCTAAGCATGAAAATAAACCAGGAGATCGCAGGCTCTGAAGCACGTGAGCTGTGCATGTCCACGGCAGGGCTCAAATATACGACGCCTCCAGAGAATTTCGCCAAGGCTGGTGTTGCAGCATGTTGCAGCCGTGAATGGTGGAGGGATTCAATGGGAATTTCAGGATCCTAAAATGGAGGTACTGTGCCGTATAAGGCCATATTTTGTGGGGATATTCCCCTACATAGCCCTTACATAGGCCTTATATATGGTAGGTACCTCCAATTTAGGTTCCGAAAATGGCCATTGAGGGATAGCAGTTTAATTTGTATGGGGGGTTCCTGGAATAGGGCTACCCCCAGTCATCATCCTTTTTAATGGAGGGTTTTCCATGAAATAAACCCTCCAGCTATTGGGGTACCCCCATTTCAGGAAGCCTTCGTATAGTTTCAAGGTGCCACGCGGGATGAGTTTTCAGGGGGTAGACGCCAATCGCTTGTTGATCGAGTCGGTACTTCAGGGCTGCCATGATGATAATGTTTGTAATTAGTTGATTCAACAGTGCAATCCCATTTTTTAAGGTTGATTCGCTCGTCATAGATTGAAATCATGTGAAATCATAGATGAAATCATGTGAAATCTTGTGAAATCATAGATGAAATCATGTGAAATCATATGTGAAATCATAGATGAAATCATAGATGAAATCATATGTGAAATCATAGATGAAATCATGTGAAATCATATGTGAAATCATAGATGAAATCTTGTGAAATCATAGATGAAATCATGTGAAATCATATGTGAAATCATAGATGAAATCATGTGAAATCATATGTGAAATCATAGATGAAATCATGTGAAATCATAGATGAAATCATAGATGAAATCATGTGAAATCATATGTGAAATCATAGATGAAATCATGTGAAATCTTGTGAAATCATAGATGAAATCATGTGAAATCATATGTGAAATCATAGATGAAATCATGTGAAATCTTGTGAAATCATAGATGAAATCATGT
>Ga0126342_10018063_pt1 | contig 12126 bp, 12 predicted proteins | sample Cyp1metagenome_FD_92528 | JGI IMG/M metagenome (GOLD analysis project Ga0126342, IMG submission 92528) | Coral microbial communities from Lord Howe Island, Old Settlement Bay, Australia - Cyphastrea 1 metagenome | ecosystem: Host-associated > Invertebrates > Cnidaria > Coral ... | reverse complement strand
TTCTGACTCTTTCTCTTCTGATCTTCTCTCTTCTAATCTTTCTCTTCTCTCTGCCTCTTCCCTGCTCTGCTTTTCATCTGTCCATATTGTCGGAAGTTTGACTTCTAAACTTCCTTCGATTATTTTATTTTTGTTATTATTCTTATTATTATTTCATATGCGGTTTGGAAGTGTAGTGGCTCAAGAAGATTTAGAATGGATTACATTACGTGCTTCGTTCAATTTTTTTATGTTAGTCTTAATGGATATTGCTGGGAATGCCCAGTTGGGTATGGGCCAAAGCCCTGGCAGCCTGGTGGGCAATCAAAATAGTTGGCTTATGGATGTTCATTCCCCCAAAAGAGGTTCTGACCCGTTACCTTCATCTTAAACACACACCACAGCAAAAACAAACAAACACCAACTCAAAGAAAAAATCTTCGCTGTGCACCTGCAACAAATGACAGTGACCCACAGTGACCCAAACATTTCTAGTGTAACTCTGCAACTTCAGCTGGGGAAACCATGGTCCCCAGCTGTGGTTCTTTCCCCCGAACCCTTCAGGTGGCTAGGGCCCGGCCATCGCGCAAACCACTGTGTTCCAAAATGCTTGTCTTTGCTTGGTCATAGGTGGATAACCTTGAGAACGCAGCAACAGACCGAGTCCGAGTGTGGATAAAGGGAAAAAATTGTCGGAATAAACACGGGACAACCAACAAGTTGAAGATTCAGCATCAGCGAAATACAGGAGACAACAAAGGAAACATTGAGGAAAGGATGGGAAATGAACGTGCTTGGAACCTGGAGGGTGGGGCGTCAGTTGACATGTATCCCCGGTGCTTATTGTAGCACCCTTTGGCATGGAACAGCAAGGAACACGGAAAAACATGTTGCCTACATACAGTATATATACAATTCGGGATTCGGGATTTTTTAGTCCATGTCGCAAACAATTCTTCCGAATCGCTCCAAAAAATCAAGTATCAAAGGATGAAACACTGGACCCCTTTGTTTCTTCCCTTCCCTGTAGCACGTATATCTGGTTGGTGGTATACCCACCCCTCTGAAAAATATGAGTTCGTCAGTTGGGATGATGACATTCCCAATATATGGAAAATCGTAAAATTCATGTTCCAAACCATCAACCAGATATGGATTGTGGAAAGTCCAGCACTTCTCTTACAGTGCACACTGTGACTCCACGCTCTCCAAGGTTCACCAAAGCAGCACGCTGCACGTTGATCACCACCCCACGATAGAGTCCCTGGGGTTCCAGTGGGTTGGGTTTACAAGTACCGTTCTAGGGTCGACTAGTTTTAATTTCCTACAACTCTATAACCAACCATTGAAAACATTGAAAATGAAATTATGGAACTTTGACAATGAAATTCACAATGGCACGAGATCTTTTTATCATTATCGGGTTCTAAAAAACAATCTGACAAAAACGCATATTATAAAGGTGATGTTTCCACCCATAATTCCAAGTTTCAAACTGGTGAATTTGTAGATTCAGCAACCGTTTTCGGTGTTGAAATTGCTAGGTTGTCCTAGGTTTCAGGCCTTAAGGCCTTCTTCGCGGATGATCTGTTGAACCATGGCCGCCGTGCCGCGGCTGCCGCCCTGAACCAACATGACCTGTCGCAGGGGAAATGGGAGGCCTGCCATGAACCTCTGGGGAGCTAAAAATAGGCAAATCATCTACTAACGGGCCATTTCCCATATGGCTAATCTGTGAAATTGCCAGTGGGTATCATCGGATTCAAGTGGACCATGTGGCCATGTGTAGTAAATTGTACTAGTGTGGTACACCTAAAACATCCTAAAACTCTATATATCATCACCAATGACACGCGACGGGAGGGATTAAACATGATTAAACTAAACCATCCCCAAATAGTTTATGCTTGGGTTTACCAAGTTAAATGTTTGCAAAACGTTTGCTTATCACAGGTTTTTATCATTTTTGGTAAGCCATTGGGGGTGGTCTATGTTTTTAGTATGTTTTAAAATCACATCATGCAGGTCATGACGAAAAGAGGGGTCGTAATGTGACAGCTGGGAAAGACCAGGGCCCGTGACCCTCCAAATGTCTCCAAATTTCATAGGACTAGAAAACGACTGGAGCAACATCTTTGGATTAGTAACCAAAACCACCATCTCTCATGGTAAAAATCATCGTTTCCGATTAACATGTTCCCAACGAAACCTGTTTCGCCTAGGTCAACTTGCCAGGTCTGATACAATCGACGCCCGCAGCCCCGTGCCTTAACCCTGTCTGCTGGTGAAGCAATGGCCTCGCGCGTTGAAAGCTGGCGCACTGGCACCAGAATCTGAAGAGATACCCACTGGTTATACATTAGTTCCATGGTTTGTTGCAAAATCCACCATTTAATCCGAAATTGTCCCATCTATAGAACCATCAATTTATATAGGGGGTTTCCATTGCCACGTTTGTTTTACCGAAAGGTTGTTTTTTTGGAAAACGTTGGTGGTACACAACATCCAAGACCCTGTGGAGTATTGGGTGGTTGAACTCTCCAGTACAACAATCGCAAAACATCGTGAGCAAATCATCAAACATTGTTCAGACATATGTTTGGGAAATCAACCATGACATCACGTTCCACCAAAAAAACATAGTTGACAATACACCTTGCCAAAACATAATTGTGGGTTCTCTCTCGAATTCTATGTGGGAGAAGGCCCGGGGCCCCATTGGCAATTCAACGTTACTGATTAGTGGCGATAGTTTCTAATTTGGTCCTCATGATCCCTATCATGTGCCAATCTTATCACCATTATATTTCATTAATTCCGTGTGGTTTGGAAATGTTTGATTTTTTTTTGTTTGCCATGAACATGATGTTCAGCATTTTTTGCCATAAACACAATGTTTTAAATTGGGATACAATAATGATCCAACAGTTTAAACCCATAAATGTTGAAATCCCACCATGGTTTATTGCGTGCATGAGTTATATATGCATATAAGAGAATAATCGGGTTGAAATACAATTAAAATTGTGTGACCCCTCATTTTATTAGTGCAGGCCTCGGGCCCTACCATGGTTTGCCACGAAATGAAAACCGCATGTTCAAGATAAACGCCACAAAATGAAAAACCAGGGTCCAGTTGCATCAACAAAGTTGTTACAACATGACATGCCCCGCGGCAAAAATCAACCCAAAAAAACAACATGTTACCACCTGTGTTTGTGTCGATCATTGTTCATCAATGTAAGTACATTTCATCTGTATTGCCAATGAAAAAACTACAAGATGTTTTTCGATTCAAAAAATTCACAAAGTGCTACAAAATGTTTGGTTTTTCATTTTTACCTAAAAAAACAATTGCTACACAATTATTTCGCATTCTACCAATTATGTAACCTCAAAAACAAAGTCGAACATATACTTTGCTACAATTAAGCCCCCTGACTGCACACAGGAATCCAAATTTAATCAAAAAATGTTTACGTTGAAACCCTAAGGCCTATCATTCTGGGGTGGAGGTGCTACCCAGATACAGAATATGAAATGCAACCATTAGCCAATTTAAATTACTTGATATTAGGGAACCCCAAAATTGAAGGATTATAATCATCATTTTCCATCATGTTGACATCATGTTCCCATCATGGCACCTGTTTTTTCATTAGCATTTTCAGCCACTGTATAGGGTTGGCGCCACTGCCTACCACACCTGCGCCAAGCCGCCGCCCAAAAGCCCTGCCAGCGCGCTGCTGGCGGAGGTGGAGGTATAGCCTCGGCCATGTCGTAGCTCCAACAGGTTCTCTTGAGATACACATTGGATCGACTGTATAATTTTCCCAAACATAGGGAATAGCAGAACCGGGAATAACCTCAGGTCCCAAGAAAGGGAATTTAGATGCCCCTTACCCAGTTCGTGTACATTCACCAGTGGATAGTCATGAAATGTGCTTGAATATGATATGGGTTCTGCATTTGTTGGTTGGTTGAACTGATTGTTTTTGATTCTTTGGGTGTGATTTAATCGAGATAGAAGGGATGTAACCTAAGCTCAACATCATCGGAATATGAAGGGTAACTGTGACATACTCTTGAATATTGCTTGGCCAATGGCAAGCCTTTTTCTAAAACACTATTTTCAATCCTTGGGTGCCCAACGGGCAGCTTCCAGACTCCAAACAAGTAAGGTTAAAGCTAGTGTCGTGTAAACCCACAACCTACAACTCCTTGACCTATTCCATCAATCACACGTCCCAAGATGTCCCAAGCCTCTGTGAGCATGGGCCGATTCAAGACCAAGATCCAAAGCTGATTTCTGTCCGCAAACGTCGTTCTCACCAACATGAAGTCACGCTACAACTGCGTTGGGTTCTTGCCTTACAGTTTTGGAACTCTAGGCTTCCCAGCATCCAGCAAGCGATCTTTGCTCGTGGTTTGCAGCCAAGACATGGTCCCAGCAGAGTTTCGCAAAGTTTTTCTTTCCTTCCAGCAAGCTTTTGCAAAGGCTGCCACTTTGAAAATGGTTCACTGCTTGGCGAAGCACAGCAGCGACACGGTCAAGTACGAGATGGAGATGATGAGGCGTGGAAGCAAAAGGACGGTTGAAGATGCAAACCTAGCAGGACCCAGATCGTTCAGATGACATGCCTTGCAAGAAAAAAATGATAAAATGTTTGGAGGAAGCCTTCCATCACCGTTGGCTACCAACCCAGGAGTATGAAATTCCCGACCCCTATGCGGAACAGCTCGAGGGGTTGCCCAAGCAGAACCAAGTCATCCATGTTCATGCATGTGTGTTGGCGCACCGAGCTGCCAACATTAAATCAAATGTCCTTCTTGTCACAGATGCTGGTTCTGCAAGTTGGAAGGCGGCCAGGCCCCAGGACGATACGTTACCAGAGATGAAGCAAAATTCGGAAATTTTGTGCCTGTCTCGTGCGGGTGATCTTCGATTGCTGATGCCCACCGAGATCCTTGCCTGTAAAGGATTTTCCGGAATATCATTGTCGCTCTTGTCGCCAAGTTGCCTCAAAGGCGTCCTGGCTTCTTGCACCCCAGCACCTGTAGGTTGCGCAGTGCTGCTTCTGGCTGCAGCTTGCTTGAAATGATTTGTGAATGTTTGCGCGCAGGCTCTGGAAACTCTTCGTTTTCAATGAGCACCCATGGAGTCCACCATCATGAGCAGGCACTGTGGACCATTGATTTCTTGGTCGAGCGCATTTTCCGTCGCACCACTTTCCCAGTGCCAAGGGATTTGGTGATGTTGTAACACATAAGTTTTTGCTCCACAGCGCCTGCTCACGAAGGTGGGCACTGAGCAAGTAGTCAGGCAACGCACTCATTGTTCATTGCCTGCCTCGCCTTGCAACTCATTTGTTTCCATTCGACTTGATTTTACTAGTTTTGCATTGGCATTTTTGCTTAGGCTGACGCTATAAGTACTTGTTTTTTTTGCGAGCAACAGCTGCGTGCCTTGCATCACCGCAAAGCCGTCATGAATAGGGCCAAAAACAAGTACAAGTGCAAGTGCGAATGGCTGGTGACCTATGACTCCATTGACGTGCACGTGCTTGCTGATAGGGGTTCTTGTCAAAGCGTTGTTTTCAGGAGGCATGTGTTGCGACCGGTGGCGGATCGTCAGCCAGAGGCCGCCCCCAAAGTTGGTTTTTACTTGCGCCTGCCGTCGTTTTTTCTGGTGGAATATTTATTCCAAGTTTTATTTTTTTTGGGCGATGGCAATGTTTGAAAGCCACATAGCTAGCGGGTGGAGGCCACCCCGAGCGGGGTACCGCAGAGGTACCGGACAGGTCTCGAGAGGTCATCTCCTGAGCACCCTTTTGATTCTTACTATATTTACCTCCATAGCCCATAGCCTCTGGTTAATTAAAACATGTTAAAACCGTCCTTCAAATCTCCATACTTATTTTACTCTCTGAATGCCTTGGACAGATGCGGCAATACATTGCACCCCCGGCACATTTATTTTACTAACGAATTCTGATTTCATAAGCCCACCAGAAGAAAGGAATATTGTGGAACATGTTTTCCTACCAACATGGTTCTTGCAAGAAAAGCACGCTTGAACCGTCCAACCATGGCTGCTCAAGAGACTTGTGTGGCAAGTGCGGTATGGAGTTTTCTTGCTGAGGAAAGTTGATCAGAGAATCAAAGGCATGTTTGCACGGCTATCCTTATGTTTTTTCCCCGGGGTGCAAGTCGCACAGTGCGCTGAGCGGCCTTGAGATGAACATTTCAATCCTAAGTTGACAGTTGCCACGATGAAGAGCCCTTGGTGCCACTTGGCGCACACATCTGTTTGCCCAGCAAAGCAATTTCAAAATGCAACATGAACAAAAAATCAAAATATATAAAATATAGTCTGGCCCTGGCCTATCTTGATTGTATATGGGTCCTGGAAAGTTGGCTAGCATGTGCTAACAAACGGTTGTTTTACCTCGATGACACATTATGAGAACATGTATGAGAAGCATTGGAATCATCATCCAAAGCGGGGATTGCAATGTTAAACAATAACCTTGGGCCACCAACAAAAAAATATGTTTTTGATGGGATATCGGTCACTCATCACCACAATATTGGTAGTTGAATCGCTGCCCCAAAAACATCATGTTCAAACATGAAATACGTCACTCATACGTATTGTAAACCATGGGAAATTTACCTTCCTGACTGAGTAACCTGACTGAGTAACATGTTATCTAGTTTTACCTACAAAAACCTTGGTTTACGAGTGTGTACCGCCAGTGGCATTGCAAATTCAAACGGTTTCAATGAAACTGTCCGCCTCCATCCAATCAGGCGCCCGGCTTGTCAGCCTGTGTCGCAATTCCTGTGTAGGCCATTCATTGCACAAAACTCATACATGTAACAGTCAATAGATTACGGATTCCTGTGGGTCACTCACTTGGTGATAAATAGTGGGTGTGGTACAGCAGCATCTAAACATGTCAAATTAAAATTAAACCGCGAAACAAACCAACACACACACACACCAGCCTCGTAAAATGAAATCCTCAATGATGAGTAAATCAGATGGCGAACGATGGCCGGCCTCATCTGCAACAACTTGGAATCCAACCGCCGACATCCAACAACAAGTTTTGAGGCCAACGCTGGATCCCAGCATAGACGCCACCTTTCCCACCAACACAAACCCACCGTGGAACATAACCCACCGTGGAACATCCATGATTTCATATGTTTTTCACATGCTTGCAGCGGGATCCGTTTGTGATCTTGACAGCGCTGGAAACAAGCCGTGGTATCTTGAGGGCTGAACCTATACCTTCGCTGCGTATGGTGGAAACCTGGCGATGACGTGGAGGCTGTTGGCGATTTTGCCACATTATTGTGTGTTTCTAGCCGTTTGCTTGGCAAGAATTGCACTCAGATGTGCAATGGTCAGTTCACCAACTTTCAAAAAAATGATTTGCAACAAGTCAGCTGCACCAACGCGCCAACGAAACTTTGCCTGCCGTGTCGTCTTACCGGAATGCCGACAAACAGGGGAAAAAACATTTTCTTTTAACCAAACAATTGGTTTAGGTGGCTGCAGCGCAGGGTTTGCAAGCACCGTGTGCTTTGCCTGTCCGTAATCCTAGGCAATTTATCGCCAAACAAAAGCCCTATTCCATTCCAACACGTTCCCTCCAAGGTGTCAAAACTGTTCATGACATCACCCCAGGCCCCACCTCCCCGAGTGCAGCTGCATGCGGGTCTTTCCAAAATCGATGGGAAACGTCGCCGCTTCGGCTGTCGCAGCTGACGCAGCAACCAAGGCCATGCGCACGCTGTGCGGGCAGTCTTGGCGATCGCCCGCCTTAGCCTTTGCCATCTCAAGTGCGGCAAGTGCCCGCCATGGGACAATAGTTTTGCGCCAACAGGGTGACTTTCCAGCAGGTCTTTACTTCAGTTGTGAAAAATTGAAAAAAGGCGGTGCCAAAATTTGCAAAGTTGTGTCGAAACACGCCGGTCTCAGTATTTTAATTTTGCTAGCGCTTCCACAAGCCAAAAAAAATCAAGCGTGCAAAACACGATTTTTTGCTGCAAAGTTCCCGTGTCCGGAGCATTTTTCCGCAATTGTATGCAACTTTGACGTGACAGATGATGCTGATATTGAAGCACCGTTGGTAATGATACAGCATCAGCAGCAGTGGAAAAAATAAGTATTTTCAATGTGGTTACGGCTGCCGGAAAAATAAAGTATCACCCGCCGTTTCGGAATTTCGTAACCAGTGGGACATCGGATGTTTGTTTGGCAAATCAAAGGTCGCAATTCCGCAATGGAAACCGCTGTTTTTGCATCCCAAGGAACCCGGCAGGGTCCATAGGCTTCACTTCTTGCAAAACGGACATCGGAATTACAACCTTCTTATCGCACATGATCTACGGATCTATTTTTGTTTTCTTGGTGTGTCCGACTGTGGCCGACTAGACCCCTGCCATTAGTAAACAATTTAATTGGTCCCAGTCGCAAGACGTAGCATACGGACTGATTCGGGATACCGGCCCGGACACGGGAACTACCATGTGTCAAAGCTATAAAACAAGAGCAACCCGAAAAAAATTGATGGTTCTTAACGTTTTCACAAAACTAATTTTAAAAAAAAACATCAATTTTGCTCAATTTGTTTTGCTCAAAGCTAGTGTCAACCCATTGTAGAGCCGAAACGTACGGACCATGAGGCTTGATTGTGTATTGAAATGCTGTTTTCCTCATTTGTAAATGGGATCTTATGGAGCCGCCTTTGGACTTTGACCTTGACATTGCGCCCGTTCGAAGCCGCAACTACAGACCGTGAAGTCATGGGCCAACCACATCTAGTAGATGTGTAATTGATTCAAACTTCCTCATCCCATCTCTTCGGAGGGTGTCCTCTGTTCGAATTAGTTATTGTGGAAAATTTTGTTGCCAGCTATGAAACGGGCACCACTTGAGTACGTGTTTTGGCCAAAAAAAAGTTCCAGCGACTGTTTTGGCAAATGAACACAAGTTTAATATTGATTTACAAATCAAGTTTTGACGCCCGGCGAATGTAAAGCTGATCGCACACCCTCATTCATACGAATCATCATATCTCTCCAACGTTTATCCTGCACACGAACCCAACCAACTAAAGACAGAAACCTGCGACGCTGTATTGCATCGAGTTGATTTTAATCAGATGCGGTTAACAGCACCGTGATCAAACCGAAGAATATGATGGTAGAGGTCACAATTATTGCATCAAACAAACGCAAACGCAAGAACACATAAAAGTTAAAATCAATGCGATTTGGCAGTTTGATTGTTGGGTAAAATAGGCCGGCAAGAAGCAACAGGAAACGGCAAACACAAAGTTGATTTTTTCTCGAACAAAAATTGCACACCACGGTGAAAATAGATGGCGAAAAAATAATGGGGATGGTAGATGGCGCAGCCTGGCTGCCGTGTTATTTACAGCTCGGCGTGTGTACTTTTTTGTGCCTCCCAAGGAGAATTGCGCCACCTACAGTGCACAATTAGTGTGTGTGTGATTTTGCGTTAAATAGATCTAATGAATTGTTGGTCTCCACATTTTTTTTAAAATGTCTAGGCTGAAGATGGCAGCTCCACCCGCAGCAGCCCTGGTGCAAAATTTGGTGAAAATCCAAAGAGAAAAATAATCGTTATTTCCAAAAAATGGCGATGCTATTCGGGTTCGCGCCATCTGCCAAAAATAACGATTTTACAGGGAAAACTTACCGAAATCGGGCAATCCACCCTAGATCATATGCACTCACGCGCGCGCACACACACACACACTAACATGAACCGTCATTGTGGATGGCACAAATCACTTTGGGAGACATAAAATGCAAAGAACGAACTGTAAATAACACAGTTCACCAGGCAAAACTCACGGAAATAGGGCAATTCACTCTGGACCATATGCGCGCACACAAAAACAAACACACACACACACAAACACAAACTGTGCACTGTAGATGGCGCAATTCACATTGGGAAACATAAAATACACACAACGAGCTGAAAAACAATAAAGTGCAACCGGGAAAACTCATCGAAATTTGGCACGTCACCCTAGATCACATGTGCTCACACACTAGGCAAAATTGGATCTTTTAAGAGATCCATCAGGAACTGAGTCCTGTAACGTGCAAATTAGACGGGAACGCAGTAACCTACGAAAAATTATTTGAAAAATGGAAGTTCTCCAAAATGACTATCGGGACCAAACATGTCGTCCAATAAGGCCCAAATGAAGTCGAAGAAACTCTCAGATTGCGACAACCGTGTATCTAAAACCAAATCCGTGTTTGTTGGGGTTCTTGGCTTAGCCCCTTGCCATTGCTGAACATGTTTGCAGGTACACATCCATGCCAGTGGATGCTTCCCTCTCTGATGCAAAGCTTCGTTGGACAGAGTAGCATCAAAGAGTTTTGTCCCCCTGCATGTTAGTCACTAACTCCAAAAACAACGCAGGAGGGGAACAGACGGACCTCCAGAACCAACCTACACGGCGAAACGGACCTAACCAGCACAGGGCGCACACCCAAACCCCACAACACATTACAGAGGGGCACGGGGGAAGAATTAGGGACCGATGGGGATTAGTTGGTGACAGAAAGGAAACAACGAAATTAGTAGACAGGACCCAGTTCAAACAGAAGAGGTGCCGGGACGGTTGTCAAGTCGTGCCGCAATGGCATAAACAGCTGTTCAAGTTCCAACGAATTAGATGCACAACATGTTCAACCTCACCAGAAACAAAAAAAACACACCTGCAGGAAAAGGAAATGCCTGTTGCCTGTTGTCGCACATGTCATGTTGAACTTCGAACACTCGAGCTGCAGTGGCAAAAATTGAGTTTCTGGCTGTTCAAATTCGCATCAGGCGTTAAAAGATGATCTTTCCAATGGATCCCAAGGGACGGCAGGACCAGCGGGACATCGCAAAAAGGCTGATGAATGGAAAGGCCGTCTGTTGCACTTTACTTAGATCGATGAATTATCAAGTTAAAATGTGTAAATTTGAAGGTCAAGTCTGTCCTCAGTCACCCTAAAAAGGGTTGCCTCAAGTGGCCCCATGGCACCATGTCGGAGTCACCATGGAAATCACACTAGACAAAATTGGATCTTTTAAAAGATCCATCAGGAACTGAGTCCTGCAACGTGCAAAGTAGACGGGAAACACAGTAACCTACGAAAAACATATTTGAAAAAAAGGACTATCGGGACCAAACATGTCGCCCAATAAGGTCCAAATGAAGTCGAAGAAACTCTCAGATTGCGACAACCGTGTATCTAAAACCAAATCCATGTTTGCTGGGGTTCTTGGATCCCCGACCCCAACTGGTTCAGGAGTAGGGGGGTGGATCCTACATTTCTGATAATGTATGAACATAAGGGGGGGTTAACCCCCTCACTTTTTGCCAAAAATGTATGGGAACTAGGGGGGTACGGACCTCACATTCGACCCTACCGCAGCCTCACATTCGACCCTACCCGAACAAAAATACGCAACCCTTCCAAGAAAAAACAACATTTCCCGGTTCAAATATTAAACCTATCCTACTTTCCTGCCTCAAACCAGACATCCGTGAACCAGCCCCCCTTGAACAATCACATTCATTGGTATCAAATCAACCAGCCCCCCTTGAACAATTACATTCATTGGTATCAAATCAACCAGCACCCCTTGCACAATGACATTCATTGCTATCAAATCAACCAGCCCCCCTTGAACAATTGCATTCATTGGTATCAAATCAAGCAGCACCCCTTGCACAATTATATTCATTGCTATCAAATCAACCAGCCACCCTTGAACAATTACATTCATTGGTATGAAATCAACCAGCCCCCCTTGAACAATTACATTCATTGGTATGAAATCAACCAGCCCCCCTTGAACAATTATTTTCATTGGTATGAAATCAACCAGCCCCCCTTGCACAATTATATTCATTGGTATCAAATCAACCAGCCCTCCTTGAACAATTACATTCATTGGTATGAAATCAACCAGCCCCCCTTGAACAATTTTCATTGCTATCAAATCAACCAGCCCCCCTTGAACAATAATATTCATTGGCATCAAATCAACCAGCCCCCCTTGAACAATTACATTCATTGGTATGAAATCAACCA
>Ga0126342_10018062_pt1 | contig 12126 bp, 12 predicted proteins | sample Cyp1metagenome_FD_92528 | JGI IMG/M metagenome (GOLD analysis project Ga0126342, IMG submission 92528) | Coral microbial communities from Lord Howe Island, Old Settlement Bay, Australia - Cyphastrea 1 metagenome | ecosystem: Host-associated > Invertebrates > Cnidaria > Coral ... | reverse complement strand
TGTGTGAAAGATGGTGGTTGACAAAGACGTGTGTGAAAGATGGTGGTTGACAAAGATGTGTGTGACAGATGGTGGTTGACAAAGATGTGTGTGACAGATGGTGGTTGACAAAGATGTGTGTGAAAGATTGTGTGTGAAACAAAGATGTGTGTGAATGCAAGAAGCGGCGGCGGAGGAGGCGGCGGAGGAGGAGGTGGAGGAGGATCGGCGGGATACAGAATCAAAAACAAGAACTCCACACAAAGATGTGGGCAACAATCACCAAAATCACCATAAATAGATATCAATGGGTTGGATTACCACCATCCCCAAATACTGTAGTTGTTTATGGCATTGGGTGAATCCCACATCATACATACACTCCAAAGAGCCTATAAGGCCTATTAAGGTGGAGGTCACATCAATGGGAGAGGCTCGGCTCGATTTGGGGGTCAAATATAGCGGGGTCGCTCCTACTTTGATATGAATCTCAAGAAAAAATGATGTGCGAATAATTACACCAATAATCAATGTGCTGAAATCATAGTTTTGATAAATATAATTACGTAGTTCCAATGCCGGCCGATACACAATAGTACAACAATGGTCGGTATTTATTTATGGATATTTTTTAACGACGCATTAAGTAATTGCATGTAATTGCATTATCCCAAACTCAGCCAAAATACCAACCCAACGAGAAAACATGAGGTAGACCCTGGTCATTATATAGTAGTGTATAATTACATCATACTACCAGTGCATTTGTGTGGACAAAATCAGCTAATAAACACTGGAGCTGGAAACAAAGTTTGAATAAACCAACCAGGCAGCATAGTTCACAGGGGCAGCCATGGTTGATCCGTTCCCGGGCCCCCCGGGACACTGGTGTAAATCTGATTCCTGTCTAGAACATCGAATGACTGGATCTATATTATCAAAACATATATAACATATATAACATATATATATATATATATCATAACATATATATATATATATATCATGTTAGAGCAAGGAATGATTTCTATCAAATATTGTCGTCAACTACCAGGCTTAGCCACTGGCTTGGACTCCAACTTTCTGCTGCTTCAACTGGTACAGTATCCCAATTGCTGCTGGTAAAATCCCCATCTTTGCCAGTTAAATCAATTGCAGAAACTCCCAAATCATGTTATATCGCATTTTTGTTGCCTTGGTTAGGTCACAATGTGTATTCGTCAATTCATGCTATGCCGCATTAATATGCCTTTATTTTGGGTTGAATTACATCTCTGCTTTTTGTTGATTGAATGCAATTGTTCCTGGTAAAATAAGAATGTTTGCACTTTGACATTTGTTAATTCCAATGTTTTCCGTTAAAGTATATCACATGACTCACATCGCATCGTTTCTTAAGGCTAAGGCTCAAAATGTTGCTGCTTGGTCAACCACCAAGAAGGGCCCCACTTCACTTACCATCAATTACCATCAATATCCATCAATTACAGTCAATTATATACCATATTATACCATTGATTACCTATATAATTATACCATTATACCATACCATTATAGCATATTATATCATTGATTACCAATCGATTCTTCTATGGCGACATCAATCTTGCCCAGCCTGATCCGGCAGAAAGCTGCACGCCACAAAGGCAGCCGCCAATACGAAGGGTACCGCCAAGCGCGCGTGTGTGTGGGCGGCCCACCATTTCTGGATGGGCTGCTGGATCAGCTTGGCGATCCTAGGGAGATGGGAGGATCAAAGAGGGTGATCGATATCTAAGAATGATGCTTGGTTTATAGTGGAAAATCCTATCTAAAATGGATGATTTAGGGGTACCCCCATTCAGGAAACCTCCAATTCAAAACTGTTGGACTGTTGGGCTTATGATATAATGTTGGTAAAACAATGCCATACACCATCCCCCAGTCATCACCATGTTTATAGGTGCTAGGTATGTTCACAATTCCCAGTCATGGGTCGGTAGGGTCGGTACACCCAGGATCAGCAGAGAGCAACGGCAGATTTTCAGCAGAAATCGTAAGGAAGCAATGATGGATTTAATCATGGTTACTGCCATTCTAAATACCCTCCAGTACCCATCATCAACACAATCAACAACATCAACATCATCAACATCTAGGAGTGTAATCGTATCTTCCTCCCTTTGTGGCTACAAAACGACATGACATGACCAAATCATCAATCGACGAATAGGATTCACGATGGATCTATTCTGTAGGATGGAACAACATTCAAAAACCACAAATCCATGGATCACAACTGGAGACCGTGTCCCCTGCTGCGCAACTCGCGCAGGGAATGGGGTACCCTCTGGACGTTGGATACTACGCCAAAGAGCAGGAATGCAGAGGCGTAGGTGAAAACCAGGAACCACAGCAGGTTCACCTCGGTTAAACCGAGCGACTTTTCGACACCTTTTCGAACGCTGAGCTGCAGCGGATTTTAAGCAAATGGATGATGAACATACCTGGTTGGTGGTATACCTACCCGCCTGAAAAATATTAGTCCTGACTAATTATTAGTCAGATTGGATCATCATCCCAACTATTGGGGAAAATAAACAATGTTCCAAACCACCAACCAGATACTAACAATAGTGGGTATAATAATGGGTATAATCTCATCCCCCCAATATTAAACACCCCTATTCTATAGTCCCAAGAGTTGTGTTCTTATCCCTTACCATGGTTTCTGGGAGGAACTTCATGGAGTATCCAATCCTCTGGAATCTAATGGGATATGGTCAGCGATGGTGAACGTCACTGAGTGCAGCTCAGAAACAAGGCCCGTCTGTGGCCAGACGGCATAGCAAAGGAATTGGAACACATAGACCTGGGCAGAAACTTAGGTTTATCCCTATACTGCTGAGGTCAAACATAAGGTTGTGCCATCTTGAAGTGTAAGCGGCAAAAATGGAGGTTTCCAAAGTCATTGGGGCACCTCCAAAATCATCCGAAATTAGACCATTTTAGTATTCAAACCTATGGCTTGGGGGATCCCCCATTTCAGGAAAACCTGTATGTATATATATATTATGTATATATATATATATATGCATATATATATAATATGCATATATGTGTATATATATATGTACAGTATATGATTGGATATGCACCTTTGAGTCTACTCAAATCTGGCGTACCTGGATCATTCATGATCATTCAAGTGACCCAGGGAGGCTGGCAGTTGTTCTTCATGATATTGCTCTGCGCTTGAAAAATTAGCATTGCAACAATTGCATGTATTTTATTCAAGACCTGTCTCCTGGATTTCAAGGTAGATTGCAGTTCTCTGGTAATTTGACATAACTATGGAGAGTCACCATTTCAACCATTGAACAGCTAAATAAATCATCTATAAATGAGCCATCTTCTATAGATATGCTGAATTCCCAGAGGGTATATCCCAGTATATCTCAGTCTCCTAGCCGTAGCACACCATCTGGAAAAAAAAATGGCAGGATTTCCTTGAAAGGAAGAATCACGTAAAAAAGTCGTCCCCATTTGATCATGTGGATAGTCTACATATTTGACCAGCAACGACACATGAACACATATCCAATGCCAATGTGGATACAGTAACTTTTCGGCAGTTGACTTCATCAAGCATCTGTCATTTACACATATTTCTGGGTCTATGCTCAATCCCAAACTTTTTTGGGCATGTCCATTTCAGAAAGAAATGGAGGAGGTCAGTTTGGAACGCGATTCACCATCACTTGATGTCATTGGCCTACTAACTAGTGGGTGTGGTCCCTGGGTGCTTGCCCCTCTAATTATCAACGGTCATTCCATTACACTGGTCGGGTATGATGATCCCTGATATAATGGGTAGTACAAGCCCCGAACTAATCACCAACCAGGGTTTAGCAACCACTGCTCATGTGATAATCACAATAATGATTTATCAAGATAAATCATGATACAAATATATATATATAATTCTTCAATGTGATTAGGATAAACAAAATAAACATATCTGATATGTCCTAATCTTGATAAATATCAAATCATAAATCCTGCGACTAGGACGGCTCACTCAAACGCCATCAGTCATGGCAACCGCTCCAAGGGGCTGCATAGGAATAGTTCTCCAAAAAGTCCAACTTCCTTAACACGACAGTGTCACTGCACGTCATGGATGGGATCCCCAAATACGACCGTGGCACCGGTGATAGTGAAAGGAATCATCCGGAGCCCCATCTTTGATTTTCCATGTGAAATGTAGCACATGTTCCATTCTATCATATCATATGTGTATAATATATATATATATAACATGTAACTATATATTACTATATATTTTTTCCCATCCAAAATCACTGGAAAGTCGTGGGTTTCATCCATGCTTCAAGGATGTTCAGGCTTTTCCCCACTGGCCCACAGGGCTAGCCAGGTCTCGAGAAGGCATAAGAAAAGACCGGCAAAGGCAAGGAGGGTAAACCGGCCAAGCCGAATAGAACCTTCGATGTCTCGAGGAGACAAAATCCCCCAGCAGTTCCATTGTCCGACTTGTCCCATTACCCTCTGGTAAACGAACTAACATAACGAACTGGAAAATCACCATTTTCTGGGTAAATCCACTATTTCCCATATTGTAAAATAACATCACGAACTGGAAAATCACAATTTTCTGGGTAAATCAACTATTTCTATCACCACTTTCAATAGCTTTTTCTATGACAAATGCTCGATGAACCATCCCATGCCGGGAAAACCATGAAATCACCCAGACAAAAATGGACAAATCCCATAGTAAACCCTAGTAAACTTAAGTAGAAATTTGCTGGGTCTACAATTTCCAGAAACGAACAGTCGACAAAAATGGCGTGTATCCGTTGAGGCTTTGCCGGGCCTGAAATTCGTCCAGTCCACTTGTAACAAACACCACGGTGAACCCAGTCAATAGTTTTTTTCCCAAATAAGAATGGCTGGTTCACATCATATCATTCAATATTATATAATAAGTATATATATATATATACTATATATATAAATAATATATATATAATATATATAATATATATATATATACATATCCCACTTTTTGGTGTATGCCCCATGTTAAACCATGGTTTTCAAGCGTCCTTTGGGACCTTTTTAAAACTTCCCACGATCTTCCCGTTCGATTTTTCGCAGGTCACCATGGCTTGAAAGGGAAGAAGGACTGAGATCCTGGCCGGAAGAAAACCGTGGTGATTTCATGGTGATTTCATGGTGATTTAATTAATGGGTTTTAATGGAAAATCATAAGAAAACCATAGGAAAATGGTGATTTAATGATGGTCTATGGTGATTTAATGGGTTTTAATGGGATTTAATGGTGATTTAATGGAGATACCCTCTGGTAATTTAAGTGTTCGCTATTGAACATGGCACATTTAGTTCGTTGATTTACCGAACTTAAAGATGGTGATTTTCCATAGCAAACTGTTCGTTTACCAGAGACTATTGACTGTTACCCTCTGGATTGATTAACATAGACTCATGGAAAACTATTTGAAATTGATGAACATCACCATTTCTAGTGGAAACTGATCTTCCAACCCCTATCTGGCAGGGTCTATGTTAATTTACTGGATGGTAATTATTGTTTAAGATTCATAAAGAAATAATAATTGATTAATGATTGTTGGTTTTTGATTGATATAATTATCTGAATGATTCTATGCTTGCGATTCTATGGTTGTCAATTATCTTAGTGATTGAAGATTCATGGTTGTTGGTTCTTAAATTAACCCTTTTGACATACGATTGCGAATTGTTAATGATTTTTTTTTAATCATTGTTGACTATATTGACCTCCGAATGGAATCCAAACTGAACAACTCGAACACGGTTTCGTTTCCGGTGTATTTAATACTAGGAAACGGATGCTATTTTCCTTGATATTTTTTAAGGATCCTTCGATTTATAATTCTATTAAACATGAAGGGTTACTATTGGCTAAACCAAGGGTTCCGATGATCATAAACTGATGAGAAAATCACCAATCAAGAATGATCATGTCAGTAGAGTGAAAATGTGCCTAACTTAAGACCCAAGGACGATCACATAGTCCATTCTTAGTAGTACCCTCTGGTAAACGTTTACATAACTATGGAAAATATTGGAAAATCACCATTTTCTAGCTGGGTAAATCAACTATTTCTATGACCATTTTCAATAGCTTTTTGTATGTTTACCAGGCCGGGTAAACCATCTGATTTTCGGGACCAAAGTTTGACTCCGAGCTTTTGACCAGCAACAGGTTTTTTTTTGCTTCGGTTGGATACCGTTAATGGAGGGGCAGGGTGGAAATTAGGTGAAACAACCAAAAATGGAGATTTAAACAAAAAAAACAAATCAGAACTGCAGCCTCAATCACCACTGACGTTTGACCTTCTGAATCACCCCACAAAACCGGTCACGAAAAATTGTTGATTTTTTTTGACAGTCAACCAGAAAGTACCCCCAAAAAGATAGTCCAAATATGTCCAAATCTTCAATTCCCCAAAATTCGAACTGAAATGTCCTGAAAATCTGCATCTTTTGGGGGTGTTTTATTGTCCATCCGGGGTGGATCATCCCTTTCAGCCTGGCTGAAAGTTTGTAGCCCCAGAGTTTCGCTTGGAAACCTTCCACGCTGAAGACCAACAACAATACCTGGCTGGCGCTGGCGCCAGCGCACAAAGGGGAAGGCGCTTAGATAATCGTTGGTTCTATAGTTATATATAGTAATAGTACGGGCAAACCCCTCAGTTTGCCCGCGCCGACGCCGACGACATGTCCGAACATCAAAAAAACACTGTGTTTTGTGGGACAAAATGCACATGTCCATGATCATGGCTTTCATCTTGAAACGCACAGCTTAGCTACCTGTGCGTTGACTGTTGCAACAACAACATCATCATCATCAACATCATCATCACCATCATCACCATCACCACAATCATCATCATCATAATCATCATAATCATCATAATCATCATCATCATAATCATCATCAAACCCTTATTGAAGATCTTCAATGAATGTAGAAGTTTAACGGAGTGGGAGAACTAAACCCTTATTGAAGATCTTCAATGAACGTAGAAATTTAACAGAGTGGGATAATTAAACCCTTATTGTAGATCTTCAATGAATGTAGAAGTTTAACAGGGGTGGGAGAATTAAACTCTTTTGAAGATCTTCAATGAATGTAAAGTTTAACGGGGTGGGACTTTAATATTCTCTAATACCTTTGTTGATCTTCCCAATTGAATGTAAAGTTTAACGGCGGTGGGAATTTATATTCCCAATACCCTTGTTGATCTTCCCAATTGAATGTAAAGTTTAACGGGGGTCGGAATTTCTATTCCTTCAAAATCCCTAAGAAGTTGCGTGGGCGAACTGGGGGGTTTGCGCGTAATAGTACTAGTACTAGTAATAGTAATAGTAATAGTTATAGTTATATAAGTTGTATATAGTAATAGTTATAATTAGTTATATAAGTACATAGTAATAGTTATAGTTATATAAGTTGTATATAGTAATACTAGTTATATAAGTTGTATATAGTAATATTAGTTATAATACTATAGTAATACAGTATCCTTCTGTATCCCATGAAAGCACTGCCGCGCTGCCAAATACCCGAGCGGTGCCACAAACTGCAAGGCGATCACGTAGGGGTTCCGCCAACTATCCGCTCCATGGCCACTTAGCACAGCCTGCGACGCAACGTAGGGGTTATATCCCAACAAACATGAGGGTTTTTTTTAATCCGGAGCTAAAACTATCAAGGTCACCCAAAATATGATTGTAGTTATATCCTCATGATATTCCCATGAATTTCCTAATATGTATATACCCGTTATAAACCAGCATTCAACAGAATGAACATGGTATATAACCATGAATCTCTATCAGCCCCACTCATAAATGGAGAACACATATATACATATACACAATATCACAGTACTTACAGGGGTTATATCATATATCCCAACTCAGAAGTGTTGATACATGTCTATATATATATATATACACTCATAATATTAAAAAAAAGATGTCTAGGGGATTATTCCCATCATAGAGATACCTCAAACAAAAAAACACCTCAGTCCGGCACCCCCGCACTGTTTCCCGACCTTCTTATCGAGCAGTTGGCGCAACTTTGCCAGCAGCATTCCTTACGGCCAGCATTCGTGTGACCTTTCAATCTCGGGTTTGAAAACTACGAAAAGAGAAAACACAAAATGGAACTGGAAATAATTCAGAAGGGGAAAAGTCATCTTAAGGATCTGCACTCATCAGTTCATCTAACATCATATAACATATAAAATCTACAATGCGACTCTCATAAATATACACAGTATACTCACCCGCAAACAATGCCTCATGGAATTGGAGTCGGGAAAAGGTTCAGTCAAAACCCGACCGCGCCCATGCTATTGAGACGGTGAACAAGTAATGGCTAATAATCACAAAAACAATAGAACACACATATATTTGTATAACTATAGATATTATATTAACCAATATATAAAGATATTGCATAATTACATAGCCATATAGATTTGGTAGAACAATTTGAAGATTGGAGAGACAATTCCTGTCAACACATCCAGCTAGTGCTCTTCTTTGTAGACATGTATTGAGATGATTATTCACCTGAATTCTCCACATATACTCCGTCTCTTTTGGTGAGGTCGTTTGGATTCAACATTCCCTCTAGCATGTTTCAGTAACGACCACAGAGGAGGTCGAAAACAATAACAGCTGCTGTTACCTAGTAGCTGTATTACATATACGTATATATATATATATATGTTGTATATACCATACGTATGTATATAACATATATATATATATGTGTGTGTGTGTGCGTGTGTGTTCGTAATTCCAGAAGTTCGGGGGAACTGCATGTATCGTCAAGTCAATGAGCGTAGTTCATTCCATGAGACCATGTGTTTCTGGGGATTCGGGTCGCCCCCAGGGTCGCCCCGTGCCAGGATGCCAACGATGAAGACATGGAAATAGCAGATGGGATGAAACTTCAACCTCAGTGCATGGTACCAGCACTCCCAGCTCGAAGAGCTGGAAGAACTGGTTTCCCCAATTTGGAGGAGCTTTGTCTGAAAAGTACTTCCAAGTCCCTTGGGCCCTTGGATTGTCTTCTTTATCCCTATTAAAATAGAGATAACTTGTAGGTATAGAGTCCATTGTCAAACACAGCCATATTCATACAACTTACAGCAAACCATTGCCAACACAACTAGGTACAGAAAAACGGTACACATAGGGGCTGAAGACCATCGTGCAAGTGCTGGTATCACTTGTCACTACCACTGGTGAAATGTGACTACCATGTGGCACCAGTGGGAGAACATTTGATCAATTTGATATTTCGATCTATTAAGGGCGTGTCGGTGGCTTTGAGCACCAGTCATTCGTCTTTATTTTGTTTTTTTCCATGCCAAAGGCCTTAAGTTTATCTCAACCATTTTTGGGTTGATGATTTCAGCTCTGTGCACAGTACCTGTCGCACACAATGCTCCTGACGCTTCAAAAGGCATCGAATGTTCAGAGCGTCCTTGATGTCATAAGTGTCCCCCAAAAAAACTGATTTTCATCGGCGTATGTCTCGCAGTATCCGTCAATGAAGTTGTCTGTGGACAGCATGTATCCGTATCGGAATGCCTCATATGCAAGCAATGTATGTGGGCCTAGCCAGCCTTGCTCTTCAATTCCCAACAACTTCCATATTAAACAACCCCCATAAAGCATGGTAAAATATAAATGAAAACTGATATCATATGTTTGGGACCATAGAATGGGGGGTGTTTCATATTATAGGAACCTCCAAGAAAATTGAACAGTTATATATTTACCACTACGGATTAAATATATTTTTTGTCACTAAGATATCCTATAGAAACCCAAGATAGAAGCGTTATTTGCCACTTCTTCACCACTGTTTTTCTACCTTTTGGGGATTGCTTTTTCGGGGGATGGGATGAGTGTCTATGCAGGAAACATCACCCCCCGGCATACCCTAAAAACAGCAAACAACCTTGGGTGCGAATAGTTCATTCATCTGGAAAATTATGGCACATGCTAATAGATTGTCCAAATCTGAACAAAGCCAATCTTGTGATGAGTTCCTTCACTAAGCATAAGTTTGGTTCCATCCTTCCGAAGTCGTTTTATTTCCCAGATCTACACGCAGTATGTATGTATTTGTGAGTGAGAGAGAGAGAGAGTAAGTGAGTGTTATAAGCATAGAAATTGTTTACATCTTCGTATTTTCATGTTTGATCAAAGTTTGTCCATAAAATGGATAGATGGGTAGGGGTCCCCTTTTCAAGGTTGTTCGGCACAGAGATAAAGCGGTCGTTGCGTGTCATTGCTTGGCAAGTCATCTCATAGCTATGGAAGTTTTAACAAGGCTATGCAAAATTGTAGCATAATCCCTTTCCAAACTTATAACCAATGATCATTATTGTTCATGTGATTTCCTAGAGTATCTACCAATGAAACCTCAACTGAGCCATGAAAAACACATCCCATGAATATCCCATGATACTGCCTGGGTAATAGATATCTCTACCATGGGATCCCATCATTCCCAATAAACAAGGTAGTAATTCCGTATAACTCCGGTAGTGTTTTTGACCCCTAAAACGACTAACCAACAATTTCATCACCAATCAACAAGTTTCTCCTAGAAGGCTTCTTGAATCTCCCTAGTCTTTCTGTGTATTGCTCCCCATCATCGCCTTCAAAACCAAGCAGCATGATGACGCCAATGTCCAAGAATGTATCAGTTGCGAGGTAGCTGTGGTTCTTGTACCAATCCACTGGTTCATTCGCTATCACAGGGATCAAAATCATGAACCAGGGCAAGAAAAAGAAGAAACTCATCAACAAAGCCTCAGCAAGACAACGACCTGGCAATTGGGGTTAGGTTTCTGATTCTGTGTATAGCTATGGGAATTAAACCCCAACTTCTGGGGTAGGGGGCCCCTATAACTTTGGTGACAATTGGTGACACATGTATCTACTGAGTTCACTTGGACTGGAACTGCACGCCCCAAGTACTTTGGTCGACCACACATGCAACAAGCTGACGATGGGTGACCCGAATGTTCCACTGAACGGTGGGATATGAACATGACTTGCCGTTTCGCACACAGGTACATCTTGGCGAACATGACACAAGGGATCTCGTTCTGCCATGTTTTGCCCGGAATCTCGAAATGGATCTTGAAACGATGAGTCAACAAACATACTGTAAAAGCAAAATCAAAATCGTCGGAAGCCCCATGATCACTAATTTTGAGGCAGCTAATGCTATCATGTGCTCTCTGTCTAAAAATATGTATGTATATATATATATATATACATAGTTATTTGTGTATATATATATATATATACACATACATATGTATATATATATATATATGTAAATGAATATACATACACGTATAATATATATATATATATTGAGTATATAAACATATAACTGTTTTTTTAAAGGATACTATCACCGAGAATATAAAAGGGATTCAACTCCATACGGTTGCAAGTGCAGCAAACGCACCAAACAAAGAACTTGACCCATGCGAATGTCCCTTGCAACGATATGGTACACCGAGTCTGCTGTCAAACAGCAATTCAGAGGGACCAAATGAACGACAATCTATGTCCAATCCGTTCTTTTTGCAGCTCAATCTGCCTGTGGGATTTAGGCTGGAACGGAGAAACAAAAAAACAATATGTGTTTTGTCTCTTGTGATGTCAAGCACATCTTGTTGGGGAGGTGACGGACATGAAACATATTAAAGTCAATAGGGATGTTGACAATGAAGAATATCTGAAACCACCACCCAGTCAGTGATTGGTTATAAACCCAAGATTGCATTCAGATAAAATCGATCAAATCCATTCAAATCAACAGTTTTGCAAAAGGAAAACATCAAACCATTGAGGTGCAGGAAGGGCACACGCATAACCAAGTAATTTGGTTTGGAACTATACAAATTAGGACTTGTTGTTGAGATATCTATATAGTCATATAGTGAAATTGGTTTATAATAATAACAAACAGAACTGGGTTATACATGGTTATACATGGTTATACATGGTTATACATGGTTATAC
>Ga0126342_10018061_pt1 | contig 12126 bp, 27 predicted proteins | sample Cyp1metagenome_FD_92528 | JGI IMG/M metagenome (GOLD analysis project Ga0126342, IMG submission 92528) | Coral microbial communities from Lord Howe Island, Old Settlement Bay, Australia - Cyphastrea 1 metagenome | ecosystem: Host-associated > Invertebrates > Cnidaria > Coral ... | reverse complement strand
TCTTCTTTCTTCTGACTCTTTCTCTTCTCTGATCTTCTCTCTTCTAATCTTTCTCTTCTCTCTGCCTCTGCCCTGCTCTGCTTTTCATCTGTCCATATTGTCGAAAGTTTGACTTCTAAACTTCCTTCGATTATGTATACCAATTTTCCGATTTCTTTGGCTCACCCACCACGGCTCGGCTCCGCCCGGCGGCTCAACCTTCGGCACCATGGCATGGCGGGTTCGGTTCGATGCGTATCCGGGATGCCTTGAGCCGGCACGGTCCTCCACCTGAGGCGCAAAATCCCTAGACTTTCGAAAAGGGTGGAAGGAAAATTCCTCCACTGTGAGGATTTTCCCAGAGATTTTCCCAGAGAAGTGAAGATTTTCCGAATCCCACGGCAACATGTGATTCGATCCAGGAGATGTTTTTGTTTCAACAATGAGAAATGGGGGGGGCGTGTATCGTTTTTGATCCCATTTTAGTATCACGAGTTTGCAAATGTCCCATTTTGGACAAGTTTGAAACATGATCAAACAAGATGGTAGTGATTTCTCATTTCTGTTCAAGTGGTTTTGTTTGAGAATGGGGTAATTGCCTTCCAAAAAGTATAATAAGATCATTCTTAAATCAGAAAGACCCGAGTATTGTTTGGGCATCCCATTCTTGGACAAACAGATGCTGTGTCATTTGAATTTGGTGATGTCCTGACAGTCTGACCTGCAGTTTCCCACCTAGCATCCTAGCATCCGGCAAACATGGCTCGCAAAGATCCTTTGTAATCCTTTGTAGTTGAAACATCACCTGCAAAGAGACAGGCAAACAGGAACTGAAAGCAAAACGCAAGCGGTTTGTGGTATCAAGCTTCGCACACTTTCCAACCCATTTTGTCCCTGAATTGGTTCAAGAGAGATTTACATATACCCATGGATTTCTTACAAACAAAATCGCACTAAATTCAAACCAGTGATGTGCCCTCTGGTAGCTTGTTACACAGCTATGGACAATGGCTCATTTAGTTTGATGACTTCCCTACCAAAAATGGTGCTTTTCCGTAGTAAACTGTCGAATTATCACCCTTAAATCATGTTTGATTCCCAATTCCCCTAGTTTAATCCCCGATTTCCCTAGTCAAATCATCACTTTTGTTGCGTGAAATCCCTCATTTTTCCGGAGGTGGATGATGATCCCTGGAGCCATGCGCCCCGAGCGGAAGGTGTTCTATCCCGGAAGACATGATGCTGCCAATGGTACCTAGCTACATATGGAATGTAAATATACATAATTCTATACCATTGCTCCATTACTATACTATATAATCTATATAGAATATATCATATAGGAGACATACATGGTATATACACATACACATGCCGTCAATGGATCCAAAGCAGTGGAGCAGCCAATCCCCAGGCGCTCCCCTGTGGCAAATCGCTGGGCTCCGAGACTGGATCGCCATGCTGCGTTTGGAGGTGGCTCCCGGCTACCCTGGGCCCTGTTGAGTTCGGGGAATTCAATAAAGTGATAAGAAACCAGTGAAGTCCAGTATTGATTGAAATGTTTGAAATGGTTGGAATGATTGACATGGTTGGAATGATTGGAATGATTGGAATGGTTGGAATGATTGGAATGATTGGAATGATTGGAATGGTTGGAATGATTGGAATGGTTGGAATGATTGGCATGATTAAAAAAGTTGGAATGATTGGAATGGCTGGAATGATTGGAATGATTGGAATGGTTGGAATGGTTGGAATGATTGGAATGATTGAAATGTTTGAAATGGTTGGAATGATTGACGTGGTTGGAATGATTGGAATGATTGGAATGTAGGAATGGTTGGAATGATTGGAATGGTTGGTATGATTGACATGCATGTTTGGAATGATTGGAATGGTTGGAATGATTGGAATGGTTGGAATGATTGGAATGTTTGAAATTGTTGGAATGATTGACATGGTTGGAATGATTGGAATGATTGAAACCATTGGAATGACTGGAATCATTGGAATGCATGATTGGAATGTTTGAAATGATTGGAATGATTGGAATGCTTGACATGATTGGAATGATTGCAATGATGAAAATGATTGGAATGGTTGGCATGATTGAAATTATTGAAATGATTGGAATGATTGACATGGCTGTAATGATTGGAATGGTGGGCATGATTGGAATGGTTGGAATGGTTGGAATGATTGGAATGATTGAAATGATTGGAACGATTGAAATGCGTGAAATGGTTGGAATGATTGACATGGTTGGAAAGATTGGAGTGGTTGGAATGGTTGGAATGATTGGAATGATTGAAATGTTTGAAATGGTTGGAATGATTGACATGGTTGGAATGGTTGGAATGGTTGGAATGATTGGAATGGTTGGAATGATTGGAATGTTTGAAATGATTGGAATGTTTGAAATGGTTGGAATGTTTGAAATGTTTGGAATGATTGGAGTGGTTGGAATGGTTGGAATGATTGGAAAGTTTGAATTGATTTGAATGTTTGAAATGGTTGGAATGATTGACATGGTTGGAATGATTGGAATGGTTGGAATGATTGGAATGACTGGAATGATTGACGTGGTTGGAATGATTGGAATGTAGGAATGGTTGGAATGATTGGAATGGTTGGTATGGTTGGAATGATTGGAATGGTTGGAATGATTGGCATGATTAAAAAAGTTGGAATGATTGGAATGGCTGGAATGATTGGAATGATTGGAATGGTTGGAATGATTGGAATGTTTGAAATGGTTGGAATGATTGACTTGGTTGGAATGATTGGAATGGTTGGAATGTTTGAAATGGTTGGAATGGTTGGAACGATTGGAATGGTGGCTTGGAGGTTTGCCTGGTTTATAAACAGTTTATGGAGTATATAACTAGTTTAGATAGTTTATATAACTAGTTTGTCGAGTTTACGTAAACTGGTTTATCCAGGATGGTAAACTAGTTTAAGGGCCAGGGCTAAACTAATTTACGGGCCTTAGCTAAACTAGTCTACGGGCCTTAGTAAACTAGTTTACGGGCCTTGTAAACTAGTTTACTAACTGGCCTAAAGTAGTTTAGTGGCCTGGCTAAACTAGTTTACTAACTGGCCTAAACTAGTTTAGGGAAGTGGCTAAACTCACCTGGCCTGGCTTTTTGAAACTGGCTTCGCTACCATGAATTTGTGCTCTGCTGCCTTCAACAAGTTGTTTGACTGGCGTGCGGGCGGTTGTTTTAGGTCCCGCTGTCCGTGCTGATACTGGCTAGCTCCAATTTGCAGCATACCATGGTCATCAAAAACTGGATTAGAAAGCGCGTCCGCTTGCTGAGTGTATGAATTCTGCATGGGCACAGATTATGTATCAGACTGACAAACTACAGTTTTATTTGGTTCCCGTGGTGAAGAAAAAAGTAATTCGCTGAACTCTGGTCTATTAGGTTGGAAGAGTGATTGAAATGATTGGCATGATTGGAGTGAATGAAATAATTGAAATGATTGGAATGATTGGAATGGTTGGAATTAATTGGAATGATTGGACTGATTGAAATGGTTGGAAAGATTGGAATGATTGAAATGATCGGAATGTTGGAAATGGTTGGAATGATTGACATGGTTGGAATGATTGGAATGGTTGGAATGATTGGAATGACTGGAATGATTGACATGGTTGGAATGATTGAAATGATTGGAATGATTGGAATGACTGGAATCATTGGAATGATTGGAATGTTTGAAATGATTGGAATGCATGCTTGGAATGCTTGAAATGATTGCAATGATTGGAATGATTAAAATGATTGGAAATAAATTGGAATGTTTGAAATGATAAAAATGGTTGGATTGACTGGAATGGTTGGAATGATTGCAGTGATTGGAATGATTGAAATGATTGGAACGGTTGGAATGTTTGAATGATTGGAGGGGCTGGAATGATTGAAATGATTGGATTGATTGAAATGATTGGACTGATTAAAATGTTGGGATTGATTGAAATGATTGAAGTCATTGAAATGATTGGAATGATTGAAATGATTGACATGTTTGGAATGATTGGAATGATTGAAATGATTGGAGTGAATGGGATGATTAGAACGATTGAAATGTTGGGAATGATTGAAACTTTTTGAAACGATTGAAATGTTTGGATTGATTGAAATGATTGAAATGGTTGAAATGATTGGATGGAATGATTGAGGTGATTGAAATGATTGGAATGCTCGGAGTGATTGAAATGATCGAAATGATTGAAATATTTGGAATGATTGGAATGATTGAAATGATTGAAACCATTGGAATGACTGGAATCATTGGAATGCATGATTGGAATGTTTGAAATGATTGGAGTGATTGAAATGAATGAAATGTTTGGCATGATTGAGGTGGTCGAAATGTTTGGAATGATTGGCATGATTGAAATGATTGGAATGATTGGAATGATTCGAATGATCAAAATGATAGGAATGATTGAATTGATTGGAATGATTCAAACCACTGGATTGATTGGAATGATTGAAATGTTTGGAATGATTGGAATGATTGAAGTGATTTGAATGACTGGAATCATTGGAATGATTGGAATGGTTGGAATGATTGGAATGGTTGGAATGATTGGAATGATTGGAATGATGAAAATGATTGGAATGATTGGAATGGTTGGAATGGTTGGCATGATTGAAATTATTGAAATGTTTGGAATGATTGAAATGATGGGAATGATTGGAAGGATTGAAATGGCGGGAATGATTGGAATGATTGGAATGATTGACATGATGGGAATGATTGGAATGATTCGAATGACTGGAATGATTGGAATGGTAGGAATGATTGAAATGAACGGAATGATTGAAATGACCGGAATGAAAGGACTGATTGAAATGATTGGAATGACTGGAATGATTGGAACGATTGGAATGGTTGAAATGATTGGAATGATTGGAATGATTGGAATGATTGAAATGATTGGAATGATTGGGATGATTAGAATGATTGGAATGATTGGAACAGTTGGAATGATTGGAATGAGGGATGAAGCTCAAGTTTTTTTTTGGGACTTTTTGGTGTTAGTCCAGGCTGGTTCAGGGCTTTCCTTTGGGAATTTAACAGTTGACATAGCTAGTGACAATTTGGAGCAACACAATCATCGTTGACTTTTCCCAGGGTTGATAAGCAGAGCGTATAGTCCTAACAATTTGACGCCTGGAAAAAATCAAAGTTTCTTTTTTGGGTCTGAAATCACTAGGACTTCTCCCATTCTTATCCCCATGCAGATTACACATTTTGTTGGTTTATACCACCATAAAAACCACCAATTCTGTTGGTTCGATATGAATTTTCTCTGAAACGTGTAGGATCGCCCATCTAGTTCGATGATTTTCCCAATTGGAGTTTTCTCAGCCGTGTTCGATGACACCGTTGCGGGTATTGTGTGCAATATCCTATAAAAATAGCCAATTCATATTTAATTACATGATCCATTATAGCCCCATTACACAATATTATACCACCAGTTTTGTTGATTGAATTAAATACCCATCAATCGTCAAGGTTACACCAATCATAGATGGTGAGCAATGTGTTTTAATAAGTCCTTCACGTTGGTCAATATCCAATGTTTTTGTGTTTAAACATGGTTAAATCCATAAGGTGGCTTATATCCAATGGCTAAATTCCCAATGTCATTGGTTAATCCCCTTAGTCAATGGTTACTCTTCTGTAAACTGGGATCGATGTGGAAAAGCCACCATTTGTATATCATGTTCCGAGGAATCCACGGTGCCCCAGTTAAAAGTTGGTTTCTCACCCCCATGAAGTGTAGATATATCTACAATAAACCCATTTATCTTTCGTATACAGATAGAAATATACATATAGATACCTCATTATTTGGAGATATAGTAGATTATATATACATACAAATACCTACATACCTACATACCAACATACCTGCATACATTCCAAACATTACAAACATTACATACATACATACATACATACACACATACATACAAACATACAAACATACAAACATACAAACAAACAAACAAACAAACATACATACATACATACATGCATACACACATACATACATACATACATACAGACAGACAGACAGACACACATACATACATAGACACATACATACACACGTACATACACACATGCATACACACATGCATACATACATACATACCTACCTACCTACCTACCTACCTACCTACATACATACATACATACATACACACCATACATACATACAATACAATACAATACAATACATACATACAATACAATACAATACAATGCAATACAATACAACACAATACAATACAATACAATACAATACATACATACCATACACACAATACAAAACATACATACAATACATACAATACGTAACAATACATACAATAATTCCAATACATGCAATGCATACAATACATACAATACATAACAATACATGCATGACTACATACATTACATAGATTGCATACATTACATACATTACATACATTACATACAAGACATGCACCACATGCAAAACATACATTCAATACATTACCTTCATTACATATATTACAAACATTACCTACCTTACATACATCACAGACATTGCATATAATACATACAGTACATACAATACACATACATTACATTCATTACATACATTACATACATAACATACATTACGTACGTTACATACATTACCTACATTACATACATTACATACATTACATACAATACATACATTACATACAATACACACAGTAAATACAGTACATACATTACATATATTTCATACATCACACACATGACGAACATTACATACATTACATACATTACATACAGAACAAGCAGAACATACATTACATACACAACAGACATTGCATACATTACATACAGTACATACAGTACATACAATGCATACATTACATACATTACATACATCACATTTATTCCATACATTTCATACATTACATACATTACATACATTACAAATATTACACGCATTACATACGTTACATACGTTACATACACTACATACGTTACATACGTTACATACAGTACATTACATATATTACACAGATTACATTTGTTTCAAACGTTACATACGTTGCATGCATTACATACGTTACATACGTTACATACGTTACATACCTTACATACATTGCAAACTACATGCGTTGCATACGTTACATACATTGCAAACTACATGCGTTGCATACGTTACATACATTACGTACATTACATACATTACATGCATTGCATATGGTACTTGCATAACATACGTAACATACGTTACATATGTTACAGACATTCCATACATTACATACATTGCATACATTACATACATTACATACACTACATACACTACATACACGACATACACTACCTACATTACATACATGACATACATGACATACATGACATACATTGCATACATGACATACATTACATACAGTACATACATTACATACATTACATATATTACCTACATTACATACATTACATACATTACATACAAGACATGCACCACATGCAAAACATACATTCCATACATTACATATACATCACATACATTGCCTACATTACCTACCTGACAAACAAAACACACACACAACATACAGAACATACAGAACATACAAAACATACATAACATACAAAGGATACATAGCATACATAACATACATAACATACACCCCATACATAACATACTTACCATACATCAAGACATACATACATGCATACATGCATACATACATACATACATGCAATCATGCATGCATGCATGCATACGTGCGTACGTACATACATACATACATGCATGCATGCATACATACACACAGGGAGAGACAGACAGACAGGCAGACAGGCAGACAGAGAGACAAAGATACATAGCTACATAGATGCATAGATGCATAGATACAGAGATACATAGATACAATAGATACAAAAGATACAGTAAATACAATAGATACCATAGATGCTATAGATACGATAGATACCATAGATACGATAGATACGATAGATACGTTAAATGCAGTAGATACGATAGTGACACAGATACGATAGATACGATAGATACCGTAGATGTGATAGATACCATAGATGTGATAGATACGATAATGACGATAGATACGATAGATACGAGAGACAAAAAATATACGGACAGACAGACAGACAGACAGACAGACAGACAGACAGACATACCTACATACCTACATACCTACATACCTACATACCTACATACCTACATACCTACATACCTACATACCTACATACCTACATACCTACATACATACATACATACATACATACACAAACGTACGTACGCACGTACGTGCGTACATACATACATACAGACAGACAGATAGACAGACAGGCAGACAGACATACACACACATACACACATACACGCATACACACATACACACATTTATACACATACAGACATACAGACATACAGACATACAGACACGCAGACAGAGATACATACATGCATACATACATACATACGTACGTACGTACCTACGTACGTACGTACACATATACACATACATATAGAGATAGATATACATATACGCATTGGAGTTATCAACCAATTTTGCGAACGAAGGATTTGACCACCTGAGGCGCTGGCGGGCGAGATCGAAGCTTGGGCGCATGAGATGGGGGCGGCCAACCTCAAGGACCTTGGGTTGGGATCTCTTTGGCCACGGATGTGGATGGGATTTGGATTGGATCTCTATGGTCCCGTGTCTCGTGTTCACCGCTCCCCCCCACCACCCCCACTCCCCAACCCGGGGGAGGGATACATAGACATATGCGTATGCACATACATATACATACTGTATACATTTGCACATACACATACTAATACTACATACGTACACACACACACATGTACATAGAGAGAGAGAGAGAGATATATATATACATACATACAGCTCTTGCATATATAAATATACCAAAAAATACATTTATATAAAATTTACTGTACATATACATATAGGGACCATCACCATCTCGGGTGGACGGGGGGGGACCATCAAACGCGGGGCCATCTATATGTATGTAATGTAAAGTAATGTAATGTAAGGTAATGTAATGCAATGGAATGGAATGTATGTATGTATAGTGGGATATATGATTAAAATATTAAAATATCAGAATATATTGTGGGATGATATGTAATAATAAAGTAAAGTATAGCTGACAAACGGAATGGCACAATGACCGAAAGCTGTAGCATGTGATTGCAGTTGTAAGGCGCATGGATCCTTTAACTAGCCTTTCGGCTTCAGGACGGCCTGGTGGGCCTCGCGATTGCTCAAAAACAAGAGCCGATTGCTTTGTCCGCTGCCACTGAGCCAAGTACTCAGTGTGGTAGCGGAGCCTGACATTGGAACGGCAAGCAAGACTTCTCAGAGCTGCTGCAAAACGTGTTGCACAGATATGTAAAACTACCAGTGTTCCCGACTTTGATGACTCTAGAACAGTCCCCGCCCTAACATCACTTGGTTTTGGTTGAGCTACAGGTTTAAACTACTTCATTCCACGTTTTCTCCAACCCCTGGTAGTTCAGAAAGTTTTGTTCGCAGCCGCGATGCACCCCAGGACGTCGACGTTTGGTGGGAAAGCAGGCTCCAGTTGAGGATGTAGCTTTACCAGGCCAAAAACGCCTAACTTCTTCTCACAAAGCTAGCACGCAATCAGTGCAGTGGAATGAAGATGAACAACGTGAATTGGACAGTACCCGCAATGCAATTAGAAAGACATGTGCTTGCAGCCTTTGAAGATATTGAATGCACTCTTTGCCATAAGAAGACCGAAGCCTCCAACTTGAGCAAATTTGTTGTTGAAAAATGCGGAGGCATATGTGACCGTGATACTCCACTAGTACATGGCGCCAAACGAGCCAGTGTACAAATAGCTACAAGAGTAACGCGGGTTGAAGCCCACAATGGAAAAGCCGCTCAACCAGGTTCTGATTTGCATGTGTTTTGTCTTCCAGAACAACTGGACGACGAGTTCATGTGCTCCAAATGCCAAGCTACTCACGCCTGTGGGTGGAGATGGTTTGGAAAACTGGCTAAGTCACTTTGCCTTGCTACGTCTCCCCACTAATGTGATCTCTTGCTTGATGCGTTTCACAATTTGGAAATGCTTCGCCCGACATTTCGTTCATGACTCGACTACTCCATGAGGATTGCGTGCAACCAGTCCGTACTTGTCCTACATGCATGTCAACTGTGGTGGTCGTTGGAAACCATGTGCAGCCCCTGGCTGCTTCGTACCATGGCGAACCATGTCCCACCAAATGGCTTAATGCCCAGTGCTCGGGTGTTAAGTCCCATCCTGAGAGATGGAAGGAAGAAGAAAAGGGGGTTAATTTCAATGGTCGCCGTCTCAGGCGTTTTGGAGACACCGTGACCATTGACATGAAGGCTTTTGTAGTAGAACGATTGGAGAAGGTTGCCCTAGATCCCAAAAGGTTGAGGCAAAGACAGGAAAAGCTCACGGAGGATGAGGTAGGCTTAGTGCGCAAGGTTTGCGGGTCTCTCAATTGGGCTGGAAGAGAAGGAAGGCCAGATGCAGCAGCAGCAGCAGCAGCGTCAATGTGCTCGTCTATGCTGATGCAAATGTGTGTTGCAGATGTCATAGAGCTCAACAAGGTAGTCTGCAAAATTCAGGAATTCTCCAGCCTGGCCCTGAAGATCCAGGCCATTCCGGAACATCGGATGAAGTGTGGTGTCGTGTCAGACGCTTCCTGGGCAAATGCCGGAGGTGGAAAGACGCAAGGCGGCCACATGCTTTTTTGACCTTTGATGGGGAGATGCTTCAGGGAAAACAAGCAGTTTGTAATTTGTTGCACTGGAAGAGCGGAAAACTTCATCGCACTGTGGGCAGCATGCTGGCAGCAGAGACGCAAAGTCTTGTGCGAGGAGTTGGAGATCTTCTGTGGATGATGGTGATGTACGAGCTCATGAACTGGCGCCGTCATGTGCAGAAGTTAGGATATTCTGCTTTTGGGAAGACCGAAGCTTCCGAACAAGTTGAAAGTGTTTTGGCCATTGTAGACGCCAAGTCAGTCTATGATCTCTTAGCCAACGAGACTGGCGGTGGAGCGAATAGGAGAACCGCGTTGGACGTGCATATGCTGAGAGAAGAGCTAGGGGAGCTTCATGGAAAAGTACGCTGGATAGATCACATGCACATGCTCGCAGACTGTTTGAAAAGAACCAAGGCCGAATTGAACCTCTTTTGTGACTTTTGGAGAATGGAAAGTTTGGGGTGACGGAAGAAGCGGTTATATAAATACGTTAGATGCGAGATTAGAAGACGGGCGAAGAGTCGGGTATAATAGGAGGTAGAGCTTTCTGTCAGCAAAAATTTCAGGGTGCTGACAAAGGGAACGGCACACTGACCGAAAGCTGTAAGCATGTGATTGCAGTTGTGAAGCGCATGGATCCTTTAATTAGCCTTTCGGCTTCAAGACGGCCTGGTGGGCCTCGCGATTGCACCAAAACAAGAGCTGATTGCTTTGTCCGCTGCCACTGAGCCAAGTGCTCAATAGCAAATTAAGTTTACCAAATCCTTCAGGGACAATTCGACATGAAATTGTATGTAAAAAACATGATGATGGGTTGCAGGTTGATGGGATATAGTTAACAATACGATAGCCAGCAAGAAACGGGCTGCGAAAACATCGAAAAACGCAACAATGTTGGGAATGTGATTCGGATAAAAGCGGGAGAGAACCAAGCATACGATATGGGGGTGGTGTTAAGAGTGGGGCACGTCTATGGACCCAATGTTACCGCTGGTCATTTTTGAGAGATTGAAACATATTGAAACCATGGAATTTGAAGATGCAGTGACTTTTGTGTAGTCATGACATGCAGATTCTGGAACGCATCGTTTTTCCCGAGAGCGCCTGCAAAGGGTTCTTCGTAAAAAAGCAGCCGTTGTAATACATCTTCACACCCTCACATCTGCTGATCTAGATCTTCACACCTTCACATCTGCAGATCGCTTCACACCTTCACATCTGCTGATCTACATCTTCACACCCTCACATCTGCTGATCTACATCTTCACACCCTCACACCTGCTGATCTACATCTTCACACCTTCACGCCTGCAGATCTACATCTT
>Ga0126342_10018060_pt1 | contig 12126 bp, 14 predicted proteins | sample Cyp1metagenome_FD_92528 | JGI IMG/M metagenome (GOLD analysis project Ga0126342, IMG submission 92528) | Coral microbial communities from Lord Howe Island, Old Settlement Bay, Australia - Cyphastrea 1 metagenome | ecosystem: Host-associated > Invertebrates > Cnidaria > Coral ... | reverse complement strand
TACCTTTTCGCGCACCTGCATCTTCTTTCTTCTGATCTTTTCTCTTCTGACTCTTCTCCCTGCTGACTGCTTTTTCATCTCTCCATATTGTCGGAAGTTTGACTTCTAAACTTCCTTCGACCAACCCAAGCCCAAAAGACATGGGGTTTAACCAACAAAATGGGGGGTTCAAAATGGTTCAAGCGTATCCATGTCTCATGCTGAGAAGAGATCTGACCAAGGGACCATACGGGACACGATTTCTGTCACTCCTCGATTGCCAAGAACAGCAGGCTCATATACTGGCAGACGAAGATCTCGTCATCAACTTCGATCAAGACAACATTCTTGGCGAGGGTTTGAGGTCAACAATGGTCAACAACTTTTCCAAGGATCTGCTAACAGCATCCAGCCATCCAGCACTGAGACTCTGGAATCGCCTGGCCGGGCAAGGCGGGTCAGCAGACTCGAAAGTTTGGATGGATTGGTTTCTAAAAAAAATACAGGAAAACGCCATGGTTCCCATCCCCAACGATTTGGAGTTTTCGGTTAGAATTTTCAATTCAAATGGGTGGATCGTCATCGGTGGGCAGTCTGCCAGGTTGCGCAAGAAGCCTGAGCCTCAACTGGGTTTGGAAGGGACAACCTCGGTAAGGCAAGAGGTCCTCAGGTTCAGGAGTTGTTTTCTGCATCAACCTGGTGTGCAGGGTATCTAAGCTTGGCCATGTTTTTTTGGATCGTGCGTATTACATCGGACATTGCAGGTCTATGGTTTCTATAGGACACTTGGTGTACCTGGGAGACCATTTCAACGCAACCGTCAGCTGCATTTGCTGGATGTGTTTTTACCATTTTTTACCCAAACTTCAATATGAATAAGATTGAACAAGTAAGTCCAAAAAGTGAGGTGCTGGTTGGTGGTTTGGAACATTTTTTATTTTTCCATATATTGAGAATAATCATCCCAACTGACGAACTCATATTTTTCACGGGGGCAGGTTCAAACCACCAACCAGAAATAGATTTCGATTGGATGATTGGATTGACTAGGCCCAAGCGGCTTGGCTGAAATTGGACGGCGATGAACAATAACAAATTATGGTACAGATTGCTACAGTAGTTAGTTCATGAAATCATCATACATACCGTTTGGATTCCGTTTGGTAATTTATCATAGCAGAAAATGGCCCCATTGAGTTGGGTGATTTGCCAAAGCTGGTTTTCTTTCATAGCTATGTCAGATTCCCAGCAGGTAAGGCATCAATTTTGAGGTGGGACCTGGCTTTGAAGCCGCCCTGGTCTTTTTCAGCGAGCTTTATGTCAGCGGCTGAGCCCAACAGCACGAATTGTGGCCAAGGCGAGCCCAGTGCTCCAAATAGCCTCTGAGAAGGTGTAAGCAGACCCCAAAAAACAATTCCAAATACAGTCTCAGAAGGTCTGGCTGGAGCTGTAGGGATAATTATACAATATTATATATATAGTTATATATATATAGTTATATATATATAGTTATATATATATAGTTATATATATAATACAATATAATGGTTGCCGTGAATAGTTCTAGGTTATTCATTTTAACATAGTTTGCCGACAATGGCCCGGTTATATAGGTAAATATAGCATACATGGAGCAGCATACATGGAGCAGCATATGTGGGTTGTTTCGGCTCAACGTGAATAGTTCTAACTTGTCCACATCACTAGTATATTTCAGGTGACTTTTCCCAGATGCTCCATATATGGTATATATCTGCCAAGGTTTACCACCCCAAAATAGTCCAAAAGATCCCAAATGTAAATCATACTCGCACCATGGAGCCTATAGATTATTTCTGGTTAGTGAATGATACTGCCACTCATCCAGATCTACAGCATGTTGGATCCGGGTCTACCAGGCGTCTCTTTTGATAAGCCACGCCCCAAATGCTCCACTTTGACTCTTTGACTCTTTCACGTCCCAAATGGTCTTTCTCCATAAATACTGTCGACTCACGATGGTGGTTTATCACGCCCCCTGTGGTTGCGAAATCCTGCACAGGTGGTTGATCATTGTTTTTTCTACGGTCTCAAGTTTCAACCATCCTTTTGGTGCTGCAGGATTTCTGCCACAGGCTTGGATGGGTGAACCTCAATGAATCAATTTATGTGCCAGGCTCCATCAGAAATGTGCAGCAGATATGTTTAGTATTGTTTAGTATATGTTTAACTGTTTAACAATCGAATCATTGGGTCCAAAGGGTTTTCTTCCAAATCCTGATGGTAATAATCTGAAGCTTCATTTTTAGTATCAACCATCCATTCATTTAGTATCAGCTATCCATTCATTTAATATCAACCATCATTTAGTATCAACCAGCCATTTAGTGTCAACCATCCATTCATTTAGAAAGTTTGTATCAACAATTTAGTATATTGGCTCCCTATGGATCCAGCCGTACCTTCTTAGGAAGTGTTTCTCATGATTTGGGGTTAAGTACCTTCTCAGACAGTGTTTGGATCCATAGGGGTTACCCTCTGGTAAACTAACTTAACTATGGAAAACCACCGTTTTTGATGGGTAAATCCACTATTTCTATGGCCATTTTCAATAGCTATGTTAGTTTACCAGAGGGTATGGGTTTAATATCTAAACTTAATGACTTGACCCTCTTCGCAAAGCGAGCGGCACCGAGGTGGACCAAGCACAGGGCATCGCGCCCATGTCCGGACACCAACGGAGGGTGGCACCGGAGATGTAACGCTTGTGCCCCAAAAGATACTGTTCAAAAGTAACCACTTGTATATTATAAGTATTCAAAGTACTTTTCCATCAAAGATATTGTGGTTATATAATTGCTTTGAATATTCAAAAAATGTTTCCCATAATCTTTGGATATTCCCAAGCAACATGTATATATATATCATTCTTTTGGTAATTATGTTAAGAGTATTACGTTTGTTGGTAATACTACAACCGCTGGTAATTTAAGATAGCAATGGTATAGATGAACCATTTGATTTACCTTTAAACAACGATGATTTATCATAGGTAATTATGTCAAATTGCCAGAGGGTAGGTACATGTGAATGCAAGCAATAGGGATAGTGATGCACGCAAGATCGTACATATTAATGTTTCTCTATACAGTGTATATCATGCAATCAGATGTATAATATGTGTATGATGTAATTGTTGGTAGTTAGATTGTCGTATTTTCAGACTGCAGTTGCAAGCAAGAAAGGTGTTGCGACATCGCACATTCAACAGCAAAGAAAAAAGTAAGAGCAACAGCAGTTGGATGTCAGAAGCGTACTTTAAAAAGCCAAACTGTTTCTGAAACTATTTTTTCTTGAGATTTGAACAGTTCATAGCCGCCGTTCCAAGAATCAGGTACTATAGTACCACAGTTTGAGCGTAAGACAAGAGCGACATGTTCCATCACATGCTGATGTTGGTGGAATGTTGCGATCTCAGGATGGAGAAGCTGCGGGAGAGGCGAAAGGGAGGGGGAGATGCCGACAAGATCCGACAAGAAGGAGTGATGTAAAGAAAAACATGTGTATGAATTGTATTTGATGGGTGTTATACCAACCATAAACAGGGATACGGTAGGGATATATGATGGGGTATAGCAGAAACTTAGAGAATAATTATAATGACCTCACTGTTTCACGTCACTGGAATGATGGTTAGATGATGGGGTATCATTCCCAAATGGCCCTATGATGACAACTGCTTTCAGGTTGGTGAATTATTACAAAATGGTCCCATGATGACAGCTATTTTCAGGTTGGTGAATTATTACAGTTCAGCCAGATATAAATAATTAAATATACGTATAGAAAGAAAGAGAGAGAGAGAGACAGAGATGTAGATGTAGATGTAGATGTATCTATATTTCTACGCATATATATATATATATTATAGTGTATATATATATGTGTATACACTGATGTAGATGTAGATGTATCTATTTTTGTATGGTGATGTATATATATATATGCACTTAAAATGATGCTGGCTATATGTACAGTCGAGATTATTAAAGGAAATAGAGTTTTCTATGGTGAAGGGCACGATTGGCTCTCAGAGTAACAGTTAACAGCTGGGGGGTTTAAGCAGGAAAACTGGTGGTTGAATGGGGATTTAATTGGAAAACCAACAAGTTTTATGGGAATAGAATGGGATATTACAACTGATTATTTTATGTGGTGCACCATATTTTTTCCCTATGTTCATGGAAGATGATGACAAACCACAGGACCCACCAGGGGTTCCCTATTTTCAGAGAAACCCAAAGAGTGAACAACACATCTGCTGATGTCCTGCAGATCGAAGTTTAGATCATCTTCAGTTCAATCCATGGATCTTCAGATTGTCGGTGTTTGTATGGTCAATTTGGAAATTGAAGTGGTAGAAATCACTGTTTCTCACATCAAGAGCTATGGGTCGCAACTCGGTGGTAAGATCTCAGGACCATAGAGATCCAACGAGTTGGGGTGAACTTTTGAGTTGGGGCCGCAAAAAAAACTTACCCTCTGGTAATGACTAACCGTTTGCTATTGAAAATGGCCCAGTCGAAATAGTTGATTTACCCATAAAAAAATGGTGATTTTCCATAGTTCCATAGTTATGTCAACGTTTACCAGAGGGTATGAAGATCAGAGTCACAATGTACTTTCTGAACATCACCGCAGCTCTGCACTCCAAGTAGGATGGATTTTTGACAGCATTTCAGTTGGTTAAGCCTCCGATTTCCCATGATCTCCCATGATCTTTGGTGGTTAAAGCATTAAACCTACTTAGATGGGCCATGGAGTTAGTTAACTCGCTAGTAAATTGACAAATTATGGGATATTTTAAGTGGTGGTCAAAAATCCCCAGTTACTAACCAGGAATCGCGAAGCTTTCCCATGGCCCATCTAAGTACCAACCGGATGCCGCGCGAACTCGGCGAAGGTTAGACGTTGAACACCTGGTGGCTGCCTGAGGGGTGGAAAACCAAGGCTGTAGCCATTGGTGCTTGTCCTAAAACATATGTGGATACAAAATCCAAAAACATGTTTATATATATATATGTAATGAAATCCGTTTAGTTTTATATGTGTATTCTAGATTCGTTTCATGATAGTTCCATGCTGCGAACACATGTTTCATGAATGTCACCATGGTTTCAGGTCCTTAATCAAAACATCCTGGGCAGAGAGCCACAAAAGCATATCTAAACTACATGTGTATTCATAAAACCTATGATAGATGCACACAATATCTATATATAGATATCAAACCATAAAACTCTGTATCTAGATTGTAAACTAACATGTCCGCTGCACCTTTTGTGTTCCATTGTTACCAATTCTCGGTGAAGTGAGCATGTTGTTGGTTAGATCCCTATGGATTCTCCAGTCCTGATGCTGTCGGTTGATAAAAAAAAATCATGGTGTTTCCCTGGGTCGCCAATCCATCTCCGCGTTGCCATGATTCATCCCCTGATGGGGTAGGAGGATTCAAACCCAATTGAGATGATTGAGGGATCAAGGTATACCACACAGCAACAAGTGGCAGTATCACCGACAATACATCGGCATATCGGTGTCATTTGTGAATATCATTATTCCCAAAATTCCATAAATTTCCCATGTGATGTTCACCAAATTTCCCGAGTGATTTTCTTATGATATGTTGATGTTGATTAACAATTGGTTTATTGATTAATTAATAATTAGCAATCACAAATTTGTTATTGATTGATTAGTTTCCCAATTCTGTGAGTGCTTGGTACAGCGGTGATGGTCGCCCTCAGCGGGTGCCAGTGAAGAGCAGCACCAGCTCAGCAGATTGGTTGTGAACTGGCAATGTACTACGAAATTTATACATATATATATACTATATACATATATCTCATGAATATATTGTAGAATATATACATATTATAAATATTGTGTATATATACATCATTAAAATTATATATATAATATTGACATTTGATGGTTGAAACATGTTGAAGACACAATCTTTTTGAAGCAACATGCCAATTTAAGTGCCCATTTGGCCCATCCGTTGACGATGTGAAACCACCCAATTGTTGTCATATAGTATCATATGTGAATATATATATATATACATATATACAGAGAGAGAGATTTGTGTGTTTTATGTGTACTTTATGCCATATAATACCGTATATGATCTCCATAAAATGGCCACACATTGATGGTCAAAATCCAATTGGTTCTATTCTAAACCACCCCATTTTCTCATCAAAACTGTACTATATTCCCTAACCACCTAAATACATAATAATTGCTTGAATCACGTAATTCTTGATTAGTCACTGTAAATCACTGTACAAATCACATCATTGGCTCACTTAATTTTCCATGTAAATCCGTACAGCCTATCATCACAAATTTATGTTACACTTATGAATGGCCAAATCCCAATGACCTATGGTCACTTGTGTTCCTTTTCCGTAAATCCACTGTTCTGTTTGAATCAATTATATACCATCTGGTTATTTAACATAGCCATGGAAAATCCAAACCATAAATGGAGGTTTATAGCTGGTAAAACCATCTATTTTCATGGGCCATGGCTTAACCATGGCTATTTTAGTCATTACCATTTGAATCGATTACCCTCTGGTAAACTAACATAGCTATGGAAAATCACCATCTTTAATAGGTAAATCATCTATTTCTATGGGTATGTTAGTCATGGCTATGTTAGTCATTACCAGAGGGTAACTGGCCGATGAACTCCTTTTCCGGCCGCTGAATCCCCCGAAAAAATCTTCACGGCGAGTGATGCCTGTAAGGTGGGAGGCGCTGCTGGCGGCTCCATCGGTCAGACCGTAGGCGCTAGCCGAGGGGCTGTGGCGAGTGGCTGCCACCCTTGGCCCGAGCGGTGGTTGATAAAGGGATTTATAGCGATTTATAGTGGGATATAACTGGTTTAAAATCCATTGTTAATGGGATATATAATGGGATATACTCTAGGTCAATCAACTGGATGGGTAGGAACTAATCCTAAGTCTTTTGGTCTGGGATTATCTACGTTCATGAGCTGCCAGAATTTGTTTGTATCTGAGATTGGCCATGTTTATAGCAGTTTAATGATGTTTAATGCCTCGAAGTCTATTGGACGTACTTTTAAGATCTTTTCAGGTCTTAGCTTGTGCTCTTGTGCCATCAGCTTAGCCAAGTTGCTCTGTCACTAGCATATCTGCTTGGTGGTTCGGAACATTTTTTAGTTTCCCATCTATTGGGAACAATCATCCCAACTGACTGTCATATTTTTCAGAAGGGGTAGGTAGACCACCAACCAGATATGCTTTGAAACATGTTGAAACTATGGGGGTCCTCACATGGTCTCTACTCTTGCGCCACGCCTTGTCCATGGCGTGGCCAATTCACACCTCTGCGTTGAGACTCTTGCCCATTGGATAGATGCGTTTGGCGCTGACATAGTGACTATGGCAAGGATATGCAAGGAATACCTGCACACTTATACCATAGTGAGTTGTCGCAGTCCTCTATATTTATAGAGAACCTGTGCTGCAACATCTGGGCATCTTCACATGTTCAAACCCTCTCCCATGAGAACATTGCAGTTCCTTTGCAGGTCCCAGGACTTCTAGGGATGGGGTTTCATAATCCGTGGGTTTAAAGCATCTAAAGTATGGGGATATCATTGAGAAGCGATGGTCGGCTGATGGCTGCGTGGGCCTCCAAGAATATACATATAATTACATATATATATATATATATAATTACATATATATATATATTGAGAATTACAATAATCCATGATGGGAGATCCTATTACATCAGGGATCCTATTACAGTGACCAACCAGTATAAAGGGATGACCCAGGGATTTCCCAGTATATATATATATGTATAAACAGTCATAAACATTCATATATCCGGAATATTTAACGACCTCACTGCGACCTCACTGGAATCATGGTTAGTAAGGGAAATCATTCCCAAATGGCCTTAATTCAGGTTAGTGAAATATTGTAATTTACCCATATATATATGTATATAATTGGATATTGGGTTTTTACCATAGTATTGAACCAGCACTGTCAAGTTCGGGTATACAAATACCTGAAGGCAGAACAAACAGAATTGCATGTCGTTCACTCATTTGTACGTATACAATATATATATATATATACATATATATATATATTTACAACTACTCATTAAATAAATGTGTATATATATATATATAACATATATTAATCAGTATATATTATTATATTGATAGAGATTTGCACGTTTGAGCCTATATATATAATACATGATCCTCCAAGGAGATCGATTTCTGGTTGCACAGATCCAGGCATTTGAATATGGAGGATTAGGAATGAAATAAATCCAACATGTTTTCTCCAATTGTTTACATATATATATAGTACATGGGTGTATATATATATATACATCGAGGATACGTACATACATACATACGTACGTACATACATATATATATATACACACACATGTGGGTTATGTATGGGTATACTGTGGTAAACCTATTGCCACAAAAAAGATGTGTGGCATGGTTTTTAATGGCCCTCCCCATGTTTTTTTGGTTGGGAAACTGATGGATTTCCATGGATACAAGGTGAGCAATGTAAAAGATGAAACACTGCATAATTTAAAAGGCATATATATATATGCATATATTAAGATATATCTACGTATATGTACGTATATATTATATGTAAACAGTGTTTACATACTTACATTCAGTATTTATATACATCAATTTGATGACACAGCCAAACTATTCTGATGATAATTCACATGCGCTCAGACATGTTTATGAGTTGTTTGATTTCAGTAAATATTAGAATATTTTTTGCCATTCTAAGCTTGTTTGTAATCCAAAAATGTATCATGTCAACCATTCTAAACTTCATCTAATGTTATCCATTCAAACTTATTGTTACATTATCATTCTAAATGTGATTTTATTATATTAAATCCTCATTATATAAATATCATTGGATCACCATTTGACAACATGTGTTGTATGTTTCCTCCACGGTTCGTCCCATTTCTTCATGATTTCCGATTTCCATGAAGTTCCGCAGCATGGATCATTCGCAGGGAAGATGGCCACAGTTTGGACCTCGCTGGCTGGATCTAAGTGGGTCAGAAGTGAGCAATGTGCTTAACCCCTGTTGCTTGATGATTCTAAAAGTTATATATACAATGGGTGCATTCTATCCAATAAATACGGTATGTAGTATACATCTATTGTGGATTCTCACAATCCATTCTGCGAGATCCTATCAACGAACTAGTGTGAAAGGGTTGTATAAAGGGACGACAGAGGGTTTCTGACCACTGCTCAGTTTTGAGCGGACTGTCCCCAGTTAGATGCTGCGTGAATATGAACTTCTGAACTGGCATTGTTTGAATGGGTTATAAACCACTTGCCAAACTGAGATGCACATCTAAAGTAACCAGGTATATATCCAGTGATGTTTAACACATTGGCTGAAAATTCGCTAATTTTGCCGACCCTTCAGTTGAAAGCGAGCCCCAATGGTGCTGAGCGAAAGTCTGCAGCCCATGACCTTGGCCCTCCAAACTCTGGGTTTCAGCTAGGTAAACATGTTTTTTTCAAACAGGCACCACGGAGCGTAAACTTTGGCATACGTTGGAAGTAAATAATGTAAGTACCATTATATATACATATATATATGTATATCCTACTTCCAATTTTCCCACTCTTCCCTATGTTTTCTAGTAATATTGAAGCCAAGGACTATGGAGCGGGGGAACGCGTGCCTATTGAGGTTCCTGGGGTTATGGAGGTTGGCAAATGAAGGTGAAGGTCATGTTTGATTAGGAGAAAACTACAGAAACATTGTGGAATGTTAGCCGTAAGAAGTGTTCACAACTGTTTTTTGTTTTCATCACTGGAAAGTTGTGGATTTGGGAATTGAATTGCATAAATCATCAAAACTGTGGGTCGTACCGTAGTACCGCCGAAAAAATTGAGCTTTGAACCGTCAAGATGGGAGAAGATGGAGGATTTCTCCTGGATTGATTGCAGATCATGTTTTCCACACACGGTTCCTTTTGCGGAGATGATTGAAACCTTGAAATGAAACCCAAACAGCCCTCACACTTTCGCCCGAAATGGCCACATTTCCAGATTCTATTTTCAGTCCGAATTATGATTCCCTGTTTGGTGGTTTGGAACATTTTTTCCATATATTGGGAATAATACTCCCAATTGACTAATATTCTTCAGAGGGGTAGGTATACCACCAACCAGTTATAGTTATTAAGCATCATTAACCATATAATAACCATTAATATTTACCATTATCAACAGTATATTAACCATTAATATTAACCATATATTAACCAGTAATGGTTCCTCATTTTGAGGTGAAAATTCTGGAACCACTTTGGGTCCAGGTGGAGCGCGGCTTCGTCCTCTCCGTGGCGGCCATCCGCAGCGCGGGCGCCGGGAAGCCAAGTGTGAAGCGTTGGAAAATGTCCGAGTTATGGGGAATTGGATGGAATTTGGACATGAAAAAATGTGGTATTTATGAATGTTGATGATGGTTTTTGGATATAAAAAATGTGATTTCAACTCTGAAACAGTGTGATTTATGGATATGCATGGCGACTTGACCCCTGAACATGTGTGATGAATGAGGACTTCAAGATGGAACAATGCTGATTGATGGTGAGGGAATCATGTTGAATCAATGGTGGTGATGATGATGATGATGGGTGCAGCAGTGATGACAGATGGTGATGTTCGGCAATTGAAAATCAAGGTCATTTATGAAAAATAGATGCGCATTTCACATGCTCTGTGATTACCATACACACTCTAAGACCCTTCTGGTCCACAGTTCGGAAGACCTGAGCCTGTCCATCCCCCATGGCTTTGCACCTTGCCATTGTGTTTCATTGGTTTCATCACCAAAGCAACCGGCGAGAAGAATACTTGCTGGTGGACATCAGCACCGGCAAGCTGATGTTCAGAAGACGCACAAAGGGTGGACACTTGGCGTGGTCTCCTCCACATGGCAGCTTTAAGATCCAGCGGTTCCAAGAGGATGTCAACCGGGTCTCTTTGTGTTTGCGCAGCTTCCATTGCACTGGCTATCACCTTTATGTGCGTGATCATGTGTTCAGATTTGTTGAGCACACAGAACGAAGGTTGTACCAACAAAATGCTGCCACAAAGTTGAACATATCTCGGTAAATTCGATTGAAGTCCTACATTTCTTTATATGGAGGTTTCCTAAAATAGTGGTGTCCCCAAATCATCCATTTGTAGATTGGATTTTCCATTGTAAATCATCCATTTGGGGTACCATGACTTAGGAAACCTCCATATGAAAGTCCCCATCTTGTATTGGAACTTGCCCAAAGCATCGAAGCTGTTCCGTCACCAGCACCGATTGCTGTAGGCTACTCGTCTATAGGTTGGTGGTTTGGAACATTTTTTATTTTTCCATATATTGGGAATAGTAAACCCAACTGACTAATATTTTTCATAGGGGTAGGTATACCACCAACCAGCTATAGGTTGGAGGGAATCCTGTATGGAACAAATAAGTTAATGATTACCAACGGTATACCATGCACCAAGACATATTTTGTCTCCAGCCAGGATACTCCTTCCAAACTATGTTTTTGTTGTGGCGCATTGTTGATCAATAGTGCGAACGCACAAGTATTCAGTATTCCACATATAATTGGGGCCGGTGGTGATTCTTATTGCTTTATGGACATTTCAACCCTAGGGGGAAGACATGGAAAGACACCATTTAAAGACAGACCATCGTGCTACCTCGTAGACCCCAGGCATTGCTGTTTGGAACATCCGGTGTTTGGGCATCGCTATCACACATTTCCCCAGCAACTTGCCCAGATCTTGAGATTACAAGATTTACAAGACAGACACTGCTGCTGCTACTGCTACCTGCTACCTACTACCTGCTACTACCTACTACTACCTACTACTACCTACTACTTCCTAGTACTACCTACTACTACCTACTACTACCTACTACTACCTACTACTACCTGCTACTATCTACTACTACCTACTACTACCTACTACTACCTACTACTACCTACTACTACCTACTACTACCTACTACTACCTACTAC
>Ga0126342_10018059_pt1 | contig 12126 bp, 8 predicted proteins | sample Cyp1metagenome_FD_92528 | JGI IMG/M metagenome (GOLD analysis project Ga0126342, IMG submission 92528) | Coral microbial communities from Lord Howe Island, Old Settlement Bay, Australia - Cyphastrea 1 metagenome | ecosystem: Host-associated > Invertebrates > Cnidaria > Coral ... | reverse complement strand
ATCCACAAAAAAAATCTAGCCGGGGAAATTTGACTCAACAAAAATATCCATCCTGCTAAGGTGTGATGAAGATTAAGATAAAGAACGCCACCTAATTGCAACATTCGCATCTTATTATTGGACTCAATGTTGAAAAGGTTGCGCTAGATGCTAAAAGACAACCTACTAGTCAATACAAGGTTTAAAAACACGGAAACTGCTCCAAAGGCCAAATCCAGCAAACGATGGCGGTTCCTATGCATTTTATTAACAGAAAAGCACGTCCCAACTATGCATATTGACTTCCATGATTTTGGGCACGACTTTGGCAACTGACTGTACGATCGTAATCCCATTCCGAAAGACAGTCCGCTGGAAACATTGCATCCCATTGTATTATCCTACATGGGAAGGGGTCAAAACCTACCATACCATATTTTGTGGGATGCAGATATTACTCTCTGGTTATGTCAAAATAGTTATTGAAAATTGCCATTTATAGTTGATTTTCCCAGTAAAAATGGTGATTTTCCATAGTTATGTAAACGTTTACCCGAGGGTAACCGACAAAAGATAGGCTTTTAAACCAAGATAGGTTGGGTTCAACCAACAAAAACTGCAATAAAAGTCACAATGGGAATATCGTCGTTTAGACGTGGAATGTAAAAAAGGGCATTGCAGGTTGTATTGCTGCCATGTGAAACGGAATGCAGGCACACGCAGAAAGGTGTGAATGAAGTAATCTATGTGTATGTGTATGCATATATATATACATATATATATATACATATATATATATATACATATATATATATATATATACATATATATATATATACATATATACATTTCATGTAGGTATGTATGCCTGTCTGTATGTCTGTCTGTATGTCTGTCTGTGTCTGTCTGTGTCTGTCTGTGTCTGTCTGTATGTCTGTCTGTATGTCTGTCTGTATGTCTGTATGCTTGTCAGTCTGTCGGTCTGTATGCCTGTATGTATGTATGTATGTATGTATGTCTGTATGTCTGTATGTCTGTATGTCTGTCTGTATGTCTGTCTGTATGTCTGTCTGTATGTCTGTCTGTCTGTCTGTCTGTCTGTATGTCTGTCTGTATGTCTGTCTGTATGTCTGTCTGTCTGTCTGTCTGTCTGTCTGTCTTTCTTCATGTCTGTCTGTCCGTCCGTCCGTCCGTAGGTATGTAGGTATGTAGGTATGTAGGTATGTAGGTATGTAGGTATGTAGGTATGTAGGTATGTAGGTATGTAGGTAGGTAGGTAGGTAGGTAGGTATGTAGGTATGTAGGTATGTAGGTAGGTAGGTATGTAGGTAGGTAGGTATGTATGTATGCATATCTATACATATACATATATATACATATATATATACACATATATAGGTACAGTATATGCCCAAACCGTGTGCAAATGCCCTCCCCTAAGCTTTATCCAACCCAGAAATTGCGGATCTTCTCGTCGGGGGGTCATCCAGAAAAATACTTTGCTCATGGAGTTTGATGGAGTTGATTGGTTCTTAGTCAATGGTACTTCGTTAATTTAACCCATCAAACACTTAGTTGATGGTAGTTAGTTAATTAGTTCATGGTTCTTAGTTTAATGGTACCCTCTGGTAAATTAACATAGCTATGGAAAATCACCATTTTTCATGGGTAAATCCACTCTTTCAATGGCCATTTTCAATAGCTATGTCAAGTTACCAGAGGGTAATGGGACTGTGATATAGCTATAATATCTAATTTATAAAAAATGGGCGAACTAACCCCAGAAACACTAACCATCATAGGCAGATCTCCTTCAAACCTTCCGCTCTTCCACTCTTCCGGGTTAATATGGTGATTTCACCCACCACCGGGGAAAAATCTGCCTCCACAAAGGTATCGATCTCATCGGTGGGACGCGTGTCGGGGGTCACCACCCGATCCTCGTCATGACTTGGTGACAGGATGGTGCCCCCTGTGGGTGATAACTATCGTTTAAATAGATATAACCAATTAACATGGTAGATATAACTATAGTTAATGGATCTGAACTATGTTTTATAACTATGGTTATGGTTTATAAACCCCATGAAAACATCCATAGATATAACCAATTAACATGGTACCCTCTGGTTATGTCAAAATAGCTATTGAAAATGGCCATTTATAGTGAGTTTTCCCATTCAACATGGTGATTTTCCATAGCTATGTTAAATTACCAGAGGGTAGATATAACTATAGTTAATGGATCTGAACTATGTTTTATAACTATGGTAGATCTAAACCCCCAACCAAAAACATCCTTCTGAATACTGTAGTTATATAGTTATATCTACCATAAACCATAGAATTCAGCCACTGTTTTCAGGCAACTGAACTTGGGGTCCTATCCTGTAGGCTCCCAGCGACTTGGGGACTGACAATGATGACCCACACTTTTTTGATGGGAAGATTGCACATCAAAATGGAACTTTAATGGTTCTATACGGTTCAATGTGGCTGTTAAATATGATTGTTTGATAGGTTTAATATGGCTGACTTTGATCATGGTTGTTTAATATGGTTTTGTATGGTTCATATAGGGATAATGATGAAATAATCATCAGATATGCATGGAAATGGGATAAACATGTCCAAACTAGCCATGGGCAGTATGGCTGGAGGATTTTTCAAGCCATGTGACCGATTCCCTCAGGATTTCCGCAAAAATGCATGAAGTGATGGTGATTTAGGCACCCCACAAATAACAAATGGTGATCCCCCCGCAAATAACAAATGATTAATACAAGATTCCCCATTCATGAGGCGAAACATGATTGGAAGATTCAGCTCACATTTTGAGAGGTGGGGGTCATGGCTGTCCCAGGTCAACAAACCATCTCTGGCCACCGTTACAATCATCAAAACAGACCATTTAGTGTGGGTAAAACAATGACATGTTTACCATCCCCTAGTCATCACCGTTCCAATAGGTGGTATGTTTACCATTCCCAGTCATGGGTGGTTTATGACATTGTTTTACCCACATTAGTTTGATGATTTGCCCAATTGAAATCTCCATTCAGTTCGGGTTTTTTTCCAGCCATGTTTGATGACACGTGAGCTCCACTTCTATGGAGATGGGCGAACTTTGTTGTGCTCCCTTAATTTGACCGCTGCGGATGTCGAGTCTTGAAATATCTTAGCCTAGTTTACCCTCTGGTAAACATTTACATAACTATGGAAAATCACCATTTTCAATGGGAAAACTCACTATTTCAATGGCCATTTTTTCAATAGCTATTTTGACATCACCAGGCCGGGTATCTGTAGGTCTCTCCCCAAAATCTGAGGTGCTGATCATTTTCTCCACTTAAATCACTGAAGAGGCCTGTCTAAATGGTTTGTAACTGGGCTCACCCATTTGTAAATGGGATCATCCACGAAAAAAGGGGACTTACCTACGTTCACCAGGGTTTTTAAGCACAAGGTGAGAAGCATTAAACAAGTGGTTTAGAAATCCCGTTCAATAGTTCGTTATATCTCCACAAACCCAAATGTTATCTATGGTTATATGGGGTTTTCCTAAAATGGGGTACCCCTAAGTCGTCCATTTTAATTTGTTAGATTTTCAATGAAATTGGCCCCATCCAGCTACATATTGGGGTAGCCCCATGACTACGGAAACCATGGTGATTCAATCCATCTGATTAACCATCATTAACAATCATTAACAACCATTAACCATAATTAACCATCATTAATCATATTAATCCATTAAAACCCCAAAAAAAACCAGCTATACCAAGGAACCACCTTGATGATTTTCACGAAGAGATATCGTTTCCGGAGGTCCAACTCATCCGACACATCATCCGTCCTCGGAGACGGCGAGATGGCGAGATGGCATGGAAAAATATGGAAATTTTACCCTCCAGTAAATTAACTTGTTGACCCTGGCAGATAGGAGTTGGAAGATTAGTTTCCATTAAAAATTGGTTATTTTCAGGGTCTATGTTTGTTTACCAGAGGGTAAGATGTTGTTTTTTTGGAAAAGTAGAATCCATATTTCCAAAATAGTGCTAAGAAAATTTCAGCGCTTCTCTCTAAGCTTGGAGGTTCCTATCGGGTCTTTGAGTCATGAAGCTGCAACGGATAAGACATATTGTATGTGCATATTATGTATATATATATATATTCTATGTATATATATATATATGTCAATGGGAATTTCAGGATCCTAAAATGGAGGTACTGTACCATATTTCAGGCCATATTTTGTGGGGATATTCCCTGAAATTAAGGCCTGAAAAATAGGCCTTATATACGGAATCGGTACCTCCAATGAATCGGATCCTGAAATGGCCATTGAATATGTGTGTTCAGTTTAACATCGAAGTGAAGCGTTTTTGTGGCTCGGAGGAGCTCGTTGTTTTTTTTGTCCAGATGGATACAGTAGAACCTTGATAAGCCAACAGGAAGGAATAGTATCATTAGTATTATCATACAATGAGTATTATCAATATGAAAATAGATGATTATAACTATTATAAGCATTAAATGACTAATGCAGGATTAGTAATAATGTGTATTTATGTAACATCGAAGGAATGTAGGACGTAGCCTCTTGAGAGATGGAAAATGCCAATTCAGTGACTTTTGGCCCCTAGCTATGCGACATAGAAACCTGGTGATTGTGCAGTCAAATGTGGTAGATCTTGGGGCCGAAATGGAAAATCCCTTATAAATGGAGGTTTTAATGGGAAAATCATCTATAAATGGGCCATTTTCCATGGCTATGTTAAATAACCAGAGTGTACCAACAAACATAAGTACCCCAACAACCATCAAGTCTGGATTGTCTATCATAATGTCCAACCTGCTTGAAATTCAAGCCTCTCAAATTACTTGCAACCCCAAGATTCAGCATCAATTCTTGGGTTTCGTTGCGAACTAAGTCGTTAAAACTTTTTGGGTAGCGTCTAAAAACCCTAGTTGCGAACTGTTTCTGCTGGTCTGTTTATAGCTATTCCAATATTGAATTCTAAGGATCCCGGTACCCCTTTACATTGACACCAAATTGCTATGGGTCATGTTTTTTCAGACTTGGGGAACCACAGATTTTAGCCTATCTTTAGGATCATCCAATTACTGGTCATTCTCTCTACCCAGAGCCCCATTGCACCCAGCTTTGCACTGGGCTCAGTCCAGTGGCTGTTGATATCGAGGCCGGTTGTCCACCGCCACGTGACCCTCACACGCTTTTCGATCGCCAAAATGCTTTGGATGGAAATCTGCCCATAAAAGATGGGTCACTGGCTATTTCAGGAACCGATTGATTGGAGGTACCTACCATATATAAGGCCTTATATAGTACAGTACCTCCATTTTGAAGATACCCGGACTGGTAAACGTTTACATAACAAACTGGAAAATCACCATTTTTTAATGGGTAAATCCACTATTTCAATGGCCATTTTCAATAGCAAACTGTTCAGAGGGCGAGAAATGTGTGGTCCTCCGGGTCCACGATTTTGACAAACTCGTCCAAAGCTTAGCTGGTTGGTGCTGCGTTTTAACCATCTTGAAAAATGATGGACTTCGTCAATGGGAAGGATTATATATCCCATAGATGAAATGGAAAATAATCCATTCATGTTTGAAACCAAGCCAATATAATATGAAAGTCAGTTGGGATGATCACATTCCCAATATGATGGGAAAATGATCCAAATGTTTGAAACCACCAACCAGTTAGAGACTTTCCACGACCAGAGGGACCAAACTACGGAGTGCTTTGGAGCCAAGGATGCCTCAAAACAGCCAAAAAAAAAACGCCTGCGTATGGTGCTAGTTACTGCAAGTGTCAACAGGGATATTGGTCAATATTTCTTGGATAATCTTAGTATTGGGATTCACAATTTACACCAATAATATTCAAGAACTGTTTGGAACTGCAGATAGATTGAGCATTTTCTCTATTGACCATCCAATCTTTGAGCACTTTTTCTGTTGGCCCGCGCCTTTATCAACAGCCACTTGGGTTGAAGATTACATTGTCAGGTGGTCACCAACACCCTTTGTGCGACGTTCTGTTTTTTCACAACACTGGGAGTAGTTTTTTCAATTGCAATCAGCCAAAGCCACCATCCAAAATCTCGAGAGGCACGGAATGTTTACCCTCTGGTTATGTCAAAATAGCTATTGAAAATGGCCATAGAAATAGTGGAATTTCCCATTGAAAATGGTGGATCTTTCCATAGCTACGTTAAATTACCAGGCCGGGTATACCATCCCAGCACCCCAGCATCCCCTTGGGGAAAAATCACCGGGGATTTCCACATCACCAGGCTTAGTTTCAAAAACACTTAAGGTGAGGCCACCAGGGTTTTCCGCAGATTTTCCATGGAAAACTCTCGGGTGAATGAAAACTGGCTTTGTCTGGCGGAATATTCCCCCCCCAAAATGGCATGTTTTCCATATTTTTAATGGGAACATGAATGAAAATGATGATTAACCACCGGATTATTTTAAATATTTACTATAGTAGAAAAAGAAAAATCGAGTGAAGATTTTTTTGCTCTACTAGATGATGTGATGCTCCACAATTTGCAGCTAAATTTCTTGCTAAAAATCTTTAATGGGAACATGAATGAAAATGATGATTAACCACCGGATTTCGGGCTCGATTTTCAGACAAAACCTGAGATAACTATTGTTATTGGAGATCATAAATCAACTAACTGGGGGGTCTCACCTTGCAATGTCAACCCTGGATTCATAAACCCCAAACGGCTGTTTAATTGGGAGGCTACCCTAATTGGGAGGCTGTATCAAATCATGACTATTGGGGGAATACCCCAAAAAATATACAGAAATCATGGTTCATTTTCATCCAGTGTTGACATTACCTAATTTATTGGGGATTTTTATAAGCCATGGGTATTACCTATCAACCAACTGTGGATATTTCAGTGAATAATACCCTCCTTGTAATTACCCTCTGGTAAATTGACATAACTATGGAAAATCACCATGCTTTTAGTTCGGTAAATCAACGAACTTTCTATGGCCATGTTCAATAGCTATGTAACAAATTACCAGAGGGTAAAATCCATTAATATCCCATTAATATACCATTAATATCCCATTAATATACCATTAATATACCATTAATATACCATCAATATCCCATTAATATCCCATTAATATCCCATTAATCTCCCATTAATATCCCATAATTATAGCATTTTGAAGCCATTTTAATCATCAATTTTAATGATGGTTAATCCCCTTTTTTGCACGCTATCATGCCCCCAGTCACCTGCAGTAAGCCACATCGTTGTCGATGCACCTTCCCACCATCCTAGCGGCAGCGAAAGGATGGGGAGTTGGGGAGTTGCAAAGCCAAAGATGTGCTAATTTGATGATATTAAAATGCAAGATTAAGCATTCTTATGTATATAAACCATCATGAACCATCATTAACCATCATGAACCATCATTAACCATCATTAACCATCATGAACCATCATTAACCATCATTAACCATCATTAACCATCATTAACCATCATTAGCCATGCTTATGTGGAGTTCGTCAGTTGGGATGATGACATTCCCAATATATGGAAAACCAGAAAATTCATGTTCCAAACCACCAACCAGTATTCAATTGCAAGATAAGCGCAGTATTTTTAAAAAAATGGAAAATCTGATGAAATTATGGGAAATCCAATTGTAATTCTAATGTATGTGGGAAATTGATGAGATTTTAAGTGACAGAATTATGGAAATCCAATCGTAATTCTAACTGTATGATGATAATAATGATGATTCTATGATAAATTCATATGTATAAACCATTATGAACCATCATTAACGATCCTTATGTATGTATGTATGTATGTATGTATGTATGTATATATGTATGTATGTATGTATGTATGTATGTATGTATGTATGTATGTATGTATGTATATATGGATGCATGCATGCATGCATGTATGTATGTATGTATGTATATATATATACTGGTTGGTGGTATACCCAGGAATTCCTGGGAAACTTGGATTCCTAGGATTTCACCATCAAAAAGGCGGGAAAGATTTGGTTTTTTTCCCAAGTCTGAAATGGTAATGGTGATGTGATTTGCTGAGATATACCCTCTGGTAAATTAACAGTTTGACCCTGAAAATCACCCATTTTTAGTGGAAACTAATCTTCCAAATCCGATGACTGGCAGGGTCTATGTTAATTTACTGGAGGGTATCACCAACTTGAAAACAGGGTGTGTCTGAAAATCAAGTGGATCAAATTGATCCCCCAAGTCTGCTTAGTTTTTGAAACTCGGGAACATGATGATTAACTATGGGCTTATGGGGTACACTATTTTCAGACAAAGCCATGTATCATACGATAATTGGTTTTGTCCTAAAGTGAAAGATGAGCCACGAATATGTTTCCAATGTTTACCAGAGCGCCAGGTTTTGACACTCTGCTTGCAGAGAAATTCGCTGGTCATTCTATGTATGTACCAATAAAGTGTTGTATACAGCACCGCTATATGAGTATATGTGTTACAAAGATTAATCAGTGGGTATTGATGGGTAGTTTAGCTGGTTTCGTATTTAGTATGTGTGTGTTATCTCTCACCACTTTTAGCGCAAGATTAACGTACGAGTTGCTACTAAACTATTCATCCGGTTGACTCTTCAAGTTTCAATTTTCATATGACCCACTCACCTCTTAACCTCATAACTGCAAGGATAATATGCGAGCTGATGATGGGAGTACTGTGATCCTCCGAACAGAGCGCCTGCGGGTACCAGCCACATGGGTTTGTCAACATAGGGGATATCCCAAACATCATCCAAAATTGTCATCTTTAGAGGAAACCGTGATAAACCAAGGGGAATTTGGGGTACCCCACTTTCAGACAAACCCATATTAGTTCACCCAGTTACATGATGTTATATGTAGGACATAAGCCAGTCAGTAACCTGAGTTGTTGGCCATTTACTACTTGGGGCCCGCACCCATCCAGCTCATAGGACTCATAGAAAAATTTCTTGGGTCCCTGAATTCCCGACCATTCATGGTGGGATCAACGCATAAAATCTCACACACACGGTGGGGGGTCCCTTTTTCTCAAGCCTGCCTTGATCCCAAAAAGCTATGTGTGTGTGTGTGGCGGTTGACTGAAAATTGGAGACCCGCAATCCACTGGTTCATCATCTTATTTGCCGTTTTTTTTCGATGGCTATTTTAAGTGATCTACCCCATTTTCAGAGACAACTCCATATGTGAAAATGTGCTAGGTGGCATATCTGGAGCTGTCTCACTCTGCTTTTTTTATAAATTTATCTGGCATACCCATATTTTCAGAGACATCCCTATATAATCCAGATACAGAATTAAACCTCCGATGTTGGTCAACAACCCAGCAAGTTATTGGTGCTTTAAAACAAGTTTCAACCACGAAATTTTCCCCTGTGAAATCCTCAGTTGCCCTACTGAAAATCTTCATTTTCCCATATTTTCCCTAGTGAAATCGTTGAAATCCCCATGTTGACCCATGCCACATCTGCAATTTCAAAACGGCTCGGAGAACGGCTCGGCTGTACGGCTGTCGCCTCGAGACCGTAAAACCAGGGTGCTGGACGCAGATTGGCCTGGCAATTCATTGACTATTTCCAGGTTTCCAGGCCGCCCAGGAAATCTCTGTGGTTTAAACAATGGGATAATCATGGATTGTTTATAATGGAAAACCCTATTAAAATGGATGATTTGGGGGTACCCCTATTTTAGGAAACCCCCATTTGATGGTATATTTAATGGTGTTTACCCTCAAACAATGGGATAATATATTCAGGTTAGTGACATATTATAACTGGTTGGTGGTGACTGGAAGCATGGAATTCTGACTGACTTTCCATTCAGTTGCGAATGGAATAATCATCCCAACTGACTTTCACTCCATGATTTTTCAGAGGGGTAGGTATACCACCAACCAGATGGGATTTACCCTCTGGTAAACAACGGGATAATAATGGAATTATATTTTGGGATATGATGGCAAATGACAATTGATTATATAAATCAGCAGTATGTAGCCATAGTATATATCATAGATCTCATAGACATCATAGATATCATTATTATATAGCCACAGTATATGATGACTATACTCATAAAATAGCTATTACCCTCTGGTAAACATACAAAAAACGAACTGGAAAGATCCACCATGCTGTTCATGGGAAAAGTCACGTTTTTTTGACTGGGTCATGGCTTCAATAGCACACTGTTGAATCACCGGTATTTCATGGATTTTTGGAGGGATTTCATAGGATTTACACTTCTTTTTTTTGGTTTCATAGGATTTCAGGTGAATTTTCATGCGATTTGAGCGGAGCTTTGAGCACCATGCAAACTTGGATTTGCTTTTGACGAAATATCTCCCGAAGATCATCCCATGACAGCCCCATTCTTATCCCAGTTTATTCCAGTGCTTGCAGGAACATCCCATCGGAAGTGGTTTTCACAACACGATTCCAAGTGAGTTCCCGATTTGTGAGTTTTTATCCCACAAAAAGAAAACTGGATGAGTCACATTAAAATCGGTGATTATTCACCCACGACCAGGGATGGGTCTCAAAATATGTTCGAACATCTTTGGGGAATAGGTCGCATCAACCAGCTATGACAGCTATGACAGCTATGACAGCTGGGTACCATGGTGCCATCCCATCAGGGCCACACCTTGACCTCGCCGTGTTCCAAGACACCACGCAGAGGAATCTCGGCATTGGCCAAGGACACATAGGAACGGGTGCCACCTTGGCCGGGCTAAGAAATCTCCAAAAATTTCAGAAAAAACATAGGAAGATATGAGAAGATCCCCTATTTATGGAGGGTTTTTCTAGGGAAAATCATGGGAAATACAGCTACCCTGCAGGAAGTGGCCAACTTCAATGGGTTTCTGTTGGTTTACAACTGGGCGAAATGTTGGGTCTATGGTGGATATATTGAAGTAGTTGATGGGCTGAACATAAACCAACAAACATCACTGCCGTAGGGGGGCCTTCCTGTGGAAAACATCATGATTGTTGGACTTTGGCACAGCCTCTTTGGGGATCGAGGAGTACCCAAAGACCAGGGGCGTCTAGCCCTAATCAACAAGTCTCTGCGCGGCAAACAGGTCAGTCAGAAAATAGTTCCTCCCAAGTGTCATGGTTGATACCCTCTGGTAATGACTAACATAGCTATTGAAAATGGCCATAGAAATAGTGGATTTTCCCATTAATAGCATGGTGATTTTCCATAGTTATGTGACAGTTTACCAGAGGATAGTGCTTCCCACAATGCATTGTAGTAATCCAAAAAAAGAGAGATCGATCCCCGTGTTTTTCCAGCATGCTAGTTCGATGATGTGTCCAAGGTATTGTCGGCATCTTTATATTTTTTTCCTATTCAAACCTGAAAAAAATTAGTTCGATGTTTAATTTTTTTTCCAGCCATAGGTTTCCAATGGTTCGATATTTAAACCTTCAATTTGCTTCGGGCATTGTACCATTGAAAACCTCTATGGCTGGGGGTGTCTATTTCAGAAACCCCAGATCTCGCCAGATCTCCCCATTCTACGGAGCGAACGGAAGCACGGGCAGGCAGCACGGTCATTTTTTTCAAAGCCGGAAAAAAAAAAACATCTCCAATTTAGAGGTTTATGAAATACGACATATATATATATATACCCCCTACAAATGGGATGGTCTATGTAAAATGACACCCATTTGAGTTGGTCATTTTGGATCTCGGGATCTTCGACATAGCATTGGGTGGATACAAAAAATGACTCTCCCAGCGGAATCTCATGAGTCCCTTGTTTGATGGGGTTTTCAATGCCCAAATGACACACCTGGTTGGGCAAATTGGATCGGGTCTGGTTTACAATGTAAGCTGAAGAATTATCTTCAAAGCATCAAAATGGGATAACTGGTCACCGCGGTTGATTTTTACCCCACCTAACGCCCCTTGTCATTCTTGGTCGAAAACAAGGTGGGCCAGAGAACCCAAAAGCAAAACGGCACAGAGCAAACCATTTTTTCCTGCATGTCGGGAACAGCACTGTGAGCTCAAGCCTACGACGCAATTTGGACGTCTTTCCAGTT
>Ga0126342_10018058_pt1 | contig 12127 bp, 9 predicted proteins | sample Cyp1metagenome_FD_92528 | JGI IMG/M metagenome (GOLD analysis project Ga0126342, IMG submission 92528) | Coral microbial communities from Lord Howe Island, Old Settlement Bay, Australia - Cyphastrea 1 metagenome | ecosystem: Host-associated > Invertebrates > Cnidaria > Coral ... | reverse complement strand
TATATATATATATATACTGTCTGGTAAACCCACATAGCTATGAAAAATCATGTTTCAGTCCCTATCCGAAAGATATTCTCTCGCCGAGCTAACAGGATCCACCAGTGATGAGCGAAATCATCATCGAGATGCCGCCAGATTTCTCGCATCAGGCAGGGTGCACTGCGTGCACGTGAAACATTGCGGCCGTCCCAAGGTCTCTGGAAATGATGGGAAAATTGGATGTGGTTAACGATCCTCAAATGGCAAAACTGTTATAAACTGTTCAGATTGGTGAACAGTTATCATTTCTCCAAAAAATGGAGCACATGAAACTCTGGATGAGAAAACGGGAACTTGGGGGAAACTGGGTAGATCTTGCCAACGGCATGTATCGAATGTAGCAAGACGTAACACTTCAGCACCACGGACCAGGCCTTGAAAGGCGTCGAGAGAGGAAGTACCATGGGACCATGGAGCATATATTGAGATGCCAACTGGCTAACCTGTGTTTAGATCCATTATGATCAATTATATACAATTATTATGATATTATGATTACAATTATTATGATCCATTATGATCCATTACAATATGATATCAATGTTTCATCCTAAACACTACAATGATATACAATTATTATGATCCATAATGATCCGTTCAACTGTATCACATGAACCTGAACCAATAATATGTCATATAAAGGTTCGTAGAAATTATTTTTAGCATCATATCATATATCGTTCATATAAAGATTCATATAAATCATATAATATGTTTTATGAATTGTACAACTGATTTTTACGTATTGTACGATGTTTCCAATCTTTATATCATACAAATCATAATTATTTTTCTTCGGCGATGTTTCCAATCCTTTGTTGGTGATTCGGGGTTTGTGGTATACCCTTGGGGATGATCATCGTCCAGTCGTCCACTGCGAATCCCAGGATACTCGGACCTGGGACATGTTTTAAGTAACGCTAGGGTGAAGTATTTACACTCCCACTATTGAAGAACTATTCTATTTACATTATTTAATAAACATAATATATATATATATATAACTGGTGGATAGTCTATGCTGGATAGATTCGGATAGATGCCAAGTGCTTGCGACTGCCTTTTTCGGCAGCCTTTTTCGGCGTCCTGCGAGGTGCACAAGACGGCGCAACTGGAAACCCTTACTGAGCCACTGCCCAGACGCGAAGGCGGCTGGGATATATTGTTATAGTAAATAGTAGTTAATATCTACCCTCTGGTATTCTAACATAGCCTCTGGTAAACGTTTACATAGCTATGAAAAATCACAATTTTTCATGGGAAAACTCACTATTTCTATGGCCATGTTCAATAGCTATGTTTGTTTACCAGAGGGTAGCTATGGAAAATGACCATTTATGGTTGATTTACCTATTAACAATGTGGTGATTTTCAAGTGATTTTCCATAGGTATGTTAAACCACCAGAGGGTAAGTATTGGGATACCCAATTCCGACACATACCTATGTTTTGGTTCCGCGTTAAATCCCACTGTTTGTGAATTGTGAAATAATATACCCTCTGGTAATTTAACATAGCTATTGAAAATCACAATGTTTAATAGGTAAATAATCTATAAATGGGTCATTTTCTATAGCATTCAATAGCTCTGTTAAATTACCAGAGGGTAAATGTTTTTTCCTTGCGCAAATTGAAACCACCGGCCCGATAAACATAGAGGACGCCATTGTGCCGTGGACAGACAAGAATCAAGATGGTGTCAGTGGTTGCCGTAAGGTGCCAATGTCTCATTGTTGATTGTATAGTGAAGACTATAGTTGGCTGGATCCTTCATGTGCTCTTAAATTTGCTTTCATCATTTTGAATCCAGAGTTTGCAAATGTGTGTTTTTCTTGTTTAAATCCACAAAATCCAGGCTGCCAGGCGGTTTTTTTTCCCATCTCTGGACGTGGAAACCCCGTGGCCGTCGCCAGGCGGCTGGCTGGATGTAACGGACCCAAGAAGGTCGTGGTCGTCTGTCGCCGTGGGGTGAATCCAACGAAATCGCAAGGGTTGGGGGCCACATAAATGGTTTATGATATGGTTTATGGTTTATGATACTTTTAAATATATGGCATATCTTTGCTCATTTTTCTAGTTTATCTAATAATTGTGTATCCATCATTTGTTTTCAAAAACCAATTGCAAAATTAAAACAGTATACATTCTGCTTGACATATCTTAAGGTTTTATTGCAAGATTAGAAAGAAATAAATAGTTTTTTTTTTTTTTTTTTATATAAAAAATGTTTTTTATATTTTTGGCACTATTAGATAGTACAAGCATCTACATTGGTTAATCATGCACTTCATACGTGCATAGTAAACAGTCTATTATGTGTATGTTAGATATGTTTACATATCGTGTCTGAGAATAGGAGAAGGTAAAAAAGAAAATGGGGGGTTTATATGGGTTTATGATACTCATAAATGGTTTTCATGATACGCATTAAAGTTTAACGAACTAGTTAGTTCATGGGGTGAATCTAAACCAGCAAAGATAACCAATCATATGTTATGCTATGTCATGTTATGATTTATTTGCTGGATATATTGTCATGTATGTATATATATATAGCATTCTATAGATGGAGCTATCAACCAACTTCGAAATGGAACATTGTAAGTTGGTTTATGTTCACCCACTCAATTGTAGTTATATCAACCATAAATCATAGTTAGCCATGTTCAAAAGCCAGGAACCTATCATTTAGTGTGCCGCATATTTAAGTACAACATGTGTTTTGTTCTTTAATTAAAACGCACTTGCTGGAAATGATCACCTGCTTGGTGGTAATCCTCCCAAAACTGCTTGGCGTGTCCTGGAATATTGATCCTCGAGTTACGAAACTCATGCCGTTCATTAAATAGTTTAAACCACCAAAACTACAGTACTCTCGTTGGTGGTTTGGAACATTTTTTATTTTCCATCATATATGGGATAATCCTTCCCATTGACTAATATTTTCACAGGGATTGAAACCACCAACCAGATTATCATTTTGGTTTACATTAATGTACAGATAGACGTACGAATAAGTGTGTAGTATATGTGTATCATTATACATAATTTCATACTGTTTATGTATTTGCTTAAATCATTATAGTCTAGCTGATGTGTGCGGATGCACTTGCGTGATACAATGTGTAAAATTATACATATCATAGTTGTAGATGCACAACTTGTGATTATGAACGCCTCCACCGGTTGAATGCAGTAAGTTACTACCTTGTACTACCCCTATTTCTGCGAATCAATTGATGAGGCTTTCAGACAAGACAGGGTTTGAGGATGGGTCAACGCCAACCTTCTATAGAGATACATCGCCTGTTGAACTGGCAGTTTTATGATGTCACAGACCCTACATATACATATATATATATACACATATATGTATATATACATAGATATACATATACATGTATATATATAATTGTATATATATATATATACACATATACATAGATATACATATATATATATATATACATAGATATACACATACAGGTATATATAAATATATAAATATATATATATATACATATGTATACATATATATGTATATGTATATATGTATATATATATATATATATGTATACACATTTAAATATATTTCACACTCTTTGCACTACGTTGGCAAATTATCATGCTCTGCCAGGCTCAGACTATTGATGGATGAAGACGCCATCCAAAAACTAGCCATCGGCGCCTACAGGTGCTCCTAGCGGATCCGGATTTCCGCAGGAAAATGGATGATGTTGCAGGAAAAAACCTATTTTTTTTGGGGGGATATTTGATGGGATATAACTTTGCAGGATTCTTACATCTACTAAACATAGACTCAAACAGACTGAAAGATACTGAAAGGTATGGTTTAAGGCATGTTAAACTGGTTGTCATTGCTATACCTCCGTTGTCATACCCTGGTACAGAGCTATGAACCATATACTGGGCTGGTTTTTGTTGGGAATTATCAACAAATACAGTACAGTAGAGGTCCAAACAACTAATTGCATGGAATATCATGGAGGACGAATCGGATCAAACTGGGATACGAATCATGGAGAATAGTTCATGGATACAATGTGAGGCCCCCAAGATAGCTAAGTTGGTTTATAACTCCAATAACTATGGTTTATGGTACTTATAACTATAGTTACTGGGGCGAATCTAAACCAACTTACAACTGGGGGGCCTCACATTGTAGACATGGTGTAAAAACATCGACCAGTATGAGATGTAGTTCTCATGTAGATAGCCGGTCCAACATGATCTTTGGGTCCGTTACACAATGAGGTGTACTACCGTTTTTTCTAGCGACATGTTGCCATGTGCGACCGAAAAATGATGATCAAGGAGTGGGTTAAGGAACCCCTTGAACCATTGGCTTACAACCCAATCATGTGTAGATAGAAATGTCTATCCCCGCACTCATGGTTTGTTTGCGCTGAAATCGAAGATTTGCTGGTGCGAAATGTTGGTTTCTCAGTTGTGTGCAGAGAACTTTGCTCTGAAGAATTGGGAATGTGCCAGCCTGGCAGCCTGCCATCTTTTATTGCTACAGTCCCCGGCGATGGCTTTGTTTTTTGAATTGGGGCCCCAAAATTGCCATGTCTTGGACATACCCATACAAGGTGGGGCCCCATAGCTAAGTTGCTTTGTCACTAGGATTATGATTGTTTCTGGTGATTATAACTATACTCAGATGGGTTTATAAACCAACAAAGATATTGTTCGGGGGCTAAAAAAAACATGAAATCCCGTCAAATCCCATGATATCTCATTCAGTCCCATCAACTCCCATCAACTCCCATATATATACATATATAAATCCATATAAATCCCATCAAATCCCCATGTCTACTGGTTCCCATTCCCATTCTCTGGGTGCGCCGCACCACCAGGTTCCAGTGGCCCATCTTGGTCCCGGCCGTGATGCCCAAATACAACGTCTGGGAAACTCAGGGCCGGCAACGGCAGCCGGCGGCATCCCCGACTGGGTAGAAACTCATCCTGGGTAGTTTTTGGCTATGGCAAATAGCTTGGCAAAAGATGACGAAAACCGTAACCTTAGCAATTTAGGTCACATTTAAGTTTCTAAGCTTTAAAATCATTATAACTGACACTCTTTATAAAATAACCATAACCTTAGCAAAAGATGACATTTTGTTGAATATCAAAGATTGACTATGGTTGGGGAAAAAAGAAAGATGGGAAGAGCCGCTAGAAAATTCAGAACTTCTGTACAGCCAACCCCTCACCATCCACTAACTGGTTCTTAGTTACCCAAAGCTCTCCCAAGTTGGGAATGGATTCCATAGCTTTCCCATGCTTTCCCAGTCTAGTCATGTCTCTAGTCAGCATCAAACCCTTTGGATTCCCCTAAATGTTCCATTGAGCTATCAGAACATGGCCACATTTGGACTTTCTTGGGCGGGGGTCAAATGAACATAAAGCAAAGAGAGGCCCAGTGAAGTATGATTTAATTGCTGTTGTTTTACTACCAAAAATAGCAATAACATACAATATCGTCTTGTTTGTTGAAGGAATATTAATGATAATATTAATGCAGATGAATCAAATGTGTTGAATATTTTTCTGCATATATTATCATATATTCAATAGTGTTGTACCAATGTGTTCTATATATTTCTACCAATTTTTGCGGGGCTGTGAACATCCATTTATCATCTATCAATTGGCGTTCCAAGGCTACCATTTTGACCCATGTTTTTTGGGATCATCCCGACGGCGTGTTTTTGGTGCTACAAACCAGACTGCCAGTCATGGTAGTTTTATGACCATTGACCCAACGGGTGCTGGAATGATAGTGGAATGATACAGTAAATACCTGGTTGGTGGTTTGGAAATGTTTGGAACATTTGGATGATGTTTAACCATATATTGGGAATAATAATCCCAACTTACTAGTATTTTTTTGACCCGTCTCTACTTGGTGGTGAACTGTGAACTACCTAGGACTCGCGAGTTAGCCAATTATGTGGTAGGGGCTCCAGTCGCGGGGTGAACGAAATTGAAACCACCCCGATTCTGGGCGACCAGCTGGCGACATGGAGAATAATGCTTAGGAAACTCGGATTCGTTTCTTATAATTCTGATCCCGTCAACGAAGTATATAACCATGTTTTTTTTCAGCACTTAAATAAACGCTTATTTTTTGAATGGTCATTAAGCACTTTTAGAGTGATCCGTGGAATCTGTTCCCCAACTGGGGGTTCACCACGGCCGTGCGGACGCCGAGATCTGGGAAGTGACGCTCTGTTCCCCAGCCCTGCGGAATGAGTCCTGCACCGGCGCTGGCGATCCACGGGTGCCTTGGTGCGATCCAGGGTGGAGGGAACGGCGCAGCGAAGTCGAAAAAAACTGAGGGCTTCATCTAATTGGGATCTTCTTGGGATTAATATGGATTAATATTATTAGTTAATTAATATTAATGGGATTAGTTCAATGTGAGGCCCCCCAGTTATAAGTTGGTTTAGATTCGCCCCAATAACTATAAGTACCATAAACCATAGTGACATTGGAGTTATTTGCACCAACTGAACGCTATCTTGGGGGCCTCACATTGTTTGGATTCATATGAACGGGATTAATGATAATAATTGGGACACCAATCCTCTGGTGCTCGAACTTGGCAATGGAAAAGCTCAAAACCTGGAAATTGTATCGAGATTCTGTTGGCATCGTGACCCTGCAGGGCCCTGGGCTTTGATATTGTGGTTTCTTGATCCCTTTTTCTGCTAGTTGGCAAATGTGGAAAAACTTCTAGTGAGATACAGTATCTGGATGTATCTGATGTTTATCTATCTATTCCACTTGAAATTAAACATCGCAGTGTACGGTTACTATCCAGTATAGTTCGCTGCAAAACATCCTGATTCTTGGGCCTCCGGAGTCATCGGGAGCTGGGAACATCGCCGAACATGGAGCAGCTTCAAATCTCATGGTTGATGAGTTGATCAGCAGTTTGTCATTCAATTATATATTATATATATCAAACTGGTAGGGGAATAATATTCATAGAGGATATTTATCACATATATATATTATACATGTATATCTGGTTGGTGGTTTGGAACATGTTTTTTTTTGACTTTCCATATATTGGGAATAAGGTGAACAACTGACTTTCATATTTTTCAGAGAGGCTGAAACCACCAACCAGATATATATATATATATACATAGCTGAGAAAAAAATGGTATTTCAAATTTCGCAATGTTTGGGCAATTTGATACATTGAAATCAAGGATATGTGGTGCTATGTGGTTTTACCAAAGATCGATCTTTGGGTTAAAAGCGTTGAGGCAACCGTGGTTTTCCTAACATCGCCCCTAAATGATATAACACACGGGGACATACCCACACGCCATGTTCATGGCTCTAATCACCATGTTTATTGCAGACATCTGATGTTTCTTGCCCAAATGATTCTGTTGTTTTTTGCAGATTCCAGCATGTTTTTCAGTATTCATTGGAATTTCCATATAGATCATCATCCATCATACTGAAACCTACATAGATTGTTCTACATCCATATGGATTATGATGGATTATAGATTCCAGCATGATTTCTGGTTCTCATTAAACACATCCATCATAATCCATCCATTCTCTTGTGGACATCAGTCGCTCGCTTAGGCCTTGGTCACCTTTCCGCTGGCGGGCTTCAACATGGGCGAGGCGGTGTGGCTGGAGTCGTTGATGCTGTACATGGACCGTACTTGCTATATAGTGTGTATACTATATTATAGTATATATATATATATGATATATATATATATATATATATGTATATATATATTACTATATTATATGTAAAATATATTATACATAATATTTAAAAAATACATATATATATATATATATATACATATTATGTTTAATGTATATAGCATTTATAATATATATATATATATATATATATATATATAATATAATATTTATAATATATATATATATAATAATTATATTATATATGTATATATATAATATTTATCATATATATACAATATTTATAATATATATATACATACATAATATTATATATACATATATTATTTATATTATGTATAATATTGTTTTGTTATTTTTGTATTTATACTGTTTGTTATTCCGCGCTTCGATTCTTATATAATGGGCTCGTCACGAGCGGTCAGACATTACCAGACAATTTTCAGAAACCACCCAAGTACCAAGCAGATCCAAGCCGCACACGTTGCTCAAACTGAAGCACTACTTGAGCTCAGCGGGGACATGACTGGTGGTTATCTGATCCCTATCCCCTCTGCACAGGCACATCCATCTTCGATTGCCTTTTCGCAAACTGGTGCGGCCATGCCGATGTGCAGCCCTGTGCTGAGCCTTGGATTTCTTGGAGTGCTTGGATTCCTACTGACCATGTAGCTGACGTCTGCTGAAGCCTGCCAAATTAAGAAGAGCTTCTCTGACATTTTGAAGGTATTTGAAGGTTGACATTGACAATTAGCACAATTAGTTCTAAGCGTTTCCAGAGTCTTGCCGTAATGTTTCAGGTTGGTAAATGAAAGACCTCAATTGATTCATATCCATGATCCATGTGCCTGAAATCATACAATGGAGACATGTTTGAGAAGCCAGACGAGCCGGTAGATGAAGACAGTTTTATTTTGAGCTGAAGACTTTGCATGGATGGTCGCGTGTGGTGACGCACTGATACAACATGTATCAACATATATTTATAGAGCTGATAGATGCCCAAAAGTTATGCCTTGAAACAATCATAGATTGAACTGCATACTTTATACTTCCTGTACTCAGATTTGTATTTTTGTAGAAGGCCGGCATGAGACTATCTGAGAAACCACATGTCCTGCTGGAAGTTCAACGACAGTGCATCAATTTGCTGAAGTAAAGCAGAGGAACAACCCCTTACATGTTCTGCTTGTCATATTTTTTTCAGAAATAGGTGAAGGAAAACAAATCAGTAAGCCATTTTTCTTGGCTGTAAAAACATGGTTTCTGTTTGATTATTCCTTAAACCGATCCATAAAACAATGCGTTTTGTTCTTTATAGGAGTCTTGGGGCTCATGTTTTGGATGTGTGCTTGAAGCGAGAAACATCAGGGTCTATTCTTTGGTCCATTCTGCATGATCTTCATGAGGATCTTCGACTTAGATTTTTCAAGACATTCCGATATCTAGTCCAATCTTCTGCTCATTTGGTTGGTGGTTTGGAACATGAATTATATTTTCCATAATATATGGGATAATCCTTTCCATTGACACATTGACTAATATTTTTCAAGATGGTTGAAACCACCAACAAGCCATTTGTTGATTGCATCCGCAATATTCATGAGAGGATCGTCCCACATATTTACATGTCTTCATATCATTCGCCACCCTTTCGCTTCCATTGTACAGAAACCAGGGCCACGAGGCTACAGCCAAGTCTCGTGCCGCTGTTGGCTTCGTTTGGACATGTTTGGACCATTGAACACTGCCGGATTTTTTGTGATACCCTTTGGTAAACTAACATAACTATGGAAAATCACCATCTTTAATGGGAAAACTCACTGTTTCTATGACCATTTTCAAAAGCTATGTTAAATTACCAGACGGTATTCATTGCGATTCATTCCTTGTATTATGTGCCAATGCAACAGCTTCTTTCTGAGGAGTATGACACAACAGCTATCTAAAACATAATCCTATTTAAAAGTCTGGAGCATTTATAAAAGCTGGACAGAAAGTGGAACCATGTGGTTTGGGTGTGTCCGGAAAAGATCAGAAAAGGGGGTTGGCCCCAAAATAGCATAATCTTGGGACAATGATTGTTTTTGGCAGTGGATTTCAAAGGTTTTCCCAACACCCGGAGACGAGAACTGTACCTGGATCTTCTGTTTGAGCACAGAAAAACCTTCAACATGCGCCACATTTCTCAACTTGGTGCACCATAGATAACTAAGTTGGTTCGTAACCAGGTTTCCGGTCTTTATGGTAAATATATCGATACTTAGATACTTAGATAGGATTATAAACCAACTTATATCTGAAGGGCACCAATTGTTGACAGTTCTTCTGGGTAAATTCAGGGATGTCGGGACACCAGGATCTTGGAAAGTAGCCTAGGGGCCCATTGCCCATTCGGAGCTGCACCATGGAGAAGGAACTCCTCCAGTTAATGCAAGCCGTGTCACCCAGCTGACGTTGAAGACGTTCAAGCTGTGCAAATCTCGGCGAAAATCTCACGCCGGTATTTTTTTTGCGACAAACGTCGTAAAGAGTTTGTTGAAACTCCTTTAGTAACAAACAAAAACAACAACCAGTGCGATGTGGTGGCAATGGTGTTGGTTGTTACTCTTCTTGTTTGTGATGTGTTCTCTGGAAATTCATATGTAGAAGCCATCGTTGAAATACAGCTTTGCTTTGTTTGACTTTGAAGCAAATGGTGGTGCGATGCCCAAATAGATCGGACAGGGTCACACGCGCACCCGCGATGCACCGCACCATCGTTTCACAGGTTGGATAATTCGACAGCAACAAGTGCGTCTCCATTCAAAAAGTTCCTGCCACCGGTTTTTTTTTGTGGAGATTCTGTTGTTGCAAGTCAGTTCTTTCTCCAGTTTCTTCCTTTTTTTTGTGTTTGCCGAACATGTGGATGTTTGAATAAAATTTTCAGGTAGAGCCGCTCTGGTCAGTGACTTACATATACGGATCATGTGGGCGCTTTTCCAGCGCTGGATCTTGCTGTAGGGTTTCCATGTGAAAATTTGTGAATCCCCATCCCTCTCAGATACCCTCTGCTAAACTAACATAGCTATTGAAAATGGCCATTGATAGTGGATCTACCCATAAAAAATGGTGATTTTCCTTGGTTATGTTAGTTTACCGGAGGGTATCCAAGTGCAAAATGTTCAATCTCCGACTTATCCGATGGGTATCCGATGGGTACCCGATGGGTATCCTAAGTCATTGGCCCCCAGTTCTCATCCAGTCGTCATGTTGCCGATACCCAGACTGACGTCTAGGCATAGCTGGGGATCTCCCCATAAAACCCCCCAGAAACCCATTGATCATATCGAAGTGGATCTTCAACTGGTAAACTAACTATAGATAGACCATGCTTAACAACATATTCACTTAAATGTTATTAGTGTTCATCATTGTCAAACAACTCGTATCAGTTGTTACATATTAACTGGTTGGTGGTTTGGAACATATGTTTTTGTTCCATATATATATATATTGGGAATTTCATAATCCCAACTGACGAACTCATATTTTTCAGAGGGATAGGTATACCACCAAGCAGCAAATCACCATTTCTGTCGCTAGATCATCTATGATCATCTGGGATCCCATGGGGGAAGTCCTCCAAGCTATGCAGATGCTGCATCTATGCGACATTTACCAGTTGTTACCAACATGTTCCCCCGAATGACCCAAACGTAGGCACATATATTCACACATATACATACATATATATATATATATTTATACATATATATATATATATTCATATATTTTATTTATATATATATATATTTGATTCATATGTATATATATATATATATATATCCATATTCATATATATATATATGTATATATATATATATTAATATCTTATTGCATTATATTACATTCCGTTATATTATATTATATCATATTAAATTATTTATTCATATTATATACTATATTGTAATACATTGCATGTTATATTAGATTATTACATTACATTATATCATATTATATTCTACATACACATTACACTACATTATAATTTTATATTGTATTACGTTAACAAGTACTATATTACATTATATTAAATATACATATTATATATATAGGTGTATATATATATATTCTATACATATATATATATGGAAATCAACCCATATCCGCAAGGAATTCAAAAAACGTAAGCAGTAAACATGTGACTTTGCCAGTAGACAGAAGCAAAGGCAAAGACACACATCGAATATATATGAGCAACCGTAAAAACCCCGGCAATACTAAATATGTATTCGACGGACATTGGTTTATGGAAATTGATGGAAATTGTTAAAAACACGAGGTAAGCGATGGGACCTTCCCAAATTAG
>Ga0126342_10018057_pt1 | contig 12127 bp, 14 predicted proteins | sample Cyp1metagenome_FD_92528 | JGI IMG/M metagenome (GOLD analysis project Ga0126342, IMG submission 92528) | Coral microbial communities from Lord Howe Island, Old Settlement Bay, Australia - Cyphastrea 1 metagenome | ecosystem: Host-associated > Invertebrates > Cnidaria > Coral ... | reverse complement strand
TTAATACCAAATATGTTTGTCTAATATGAATATGTACATAGGCTATACACAGATCCTTGGTGAATGTGCTTTCCTCTGTGCCTTCTGTTGGCTTCGCTACTTAGCTGGGATTGGATCTCACGATATATATATATATATAGATATAGATATAGATTGCATATGTATAGACACTAACATGTAAGTATATATATATATATGATATACAGTATATACATAGAGTATATAGATTATATATAGATATACATAGTCTTGTAATATCGTGTATATCTCAACACCAGGTAGCTGCCTCATCTTAGTAAACATTGCCTTCAATCGTTCCCTTTCCCGTTGCCGAGAAGCCTTCATGACCAGCGTCTACAACGCCTTCCGCTACCACTTGGGCTCCGCCGCCTTTGGAGCATTCATTATCGCGGTAGCTTGGCAGATTTTCAATTGCCATCTTTGATTACTGGATGGTAAGAGTAAAAGCCTATTTGTATTAAAGATGATGAAAACCTGTTAAACCATCTTTGATTACAATTTGTAGAGTTTTAACATGTTTTAACCATTTGGAGGCTTCAGGGTTTTTCTCGGTTGGTGGTCTGGAATCTCTGAATATTTTTCACTTGTTGGGATGACGGTTTCACCACCGACGGAGCTTTCTTTGGCACCCAACAAACTCAGTATGCTGAGTAGTTGACCCACATCGCCTGAGGTCATTCAGCTCATCAGGCCGGCGATTTTGCTTGATCTTGCGTCCGTTCGCAATGGACGAAGGTAGAACTCACAAGTGGAAAGAAACGAAATCATGGGGGATTTGTCTGAATGTGTCGGTATATTGGCATATTGATATGTATTTTGATTGACTCTGATCATTGAGCCCGTGCATGCAGGTATTTGTTGAAATATTACGAGAAACAAGCAAAGGCCCAGAAGAACCGAATCCTGGCCCGGAAGCCCAGGGCTGGGAGGGACAGACATCGACAGACGTGCTGGTGCAATGTCTTTTGTGCCGCCCGGTCAGCGCCCGGTGAAATCAGGTCTGCATCCTGAAGGTCTTGCAGTGCTTCATTTGGTGCTTTGAGAAGTGCGTTGGCAGCTGAGATTTTTTTCGCCCATGAATCACTGAATGATCGAATGATCCATTTTTTAGACCCAAGTCTGATCCAATTACAGTCAAGTAGCTTCAAGTAGCTTCTTTCAATTTTGCAGTCGTAGCTGTAACGTGAGGGATTGACTCCCACTTTCTTCGGCCTCTCATGATCAGAAGCTTTGTTCAACCGCGAGGTGAAATTCCTGAACAAGAATGCGTACATCCAGCTCCTTGGCCAACATTGGGCTGTCACAAGGGCTCCAGCACTTGGGACCGACAGTGACCAACTTTGTTTGTGGGATTGCCATCTAACTTTTGTAAAGCATTCGACCTCTGCTCATTGATGCCCACATCAAACCCAAACCACTCATGGTTTACAGTTTAACATAATTTTCTTGAGCCCAATAACAAAGTAGTCTAGCAAGTACCCCTGATAGTAAATTTCCCGAATATTGATTGGATGCCCAAGTTGAAGCGGGTGTTTGTCATGGAAGAACCCCTCAGTTGAGGATTGCGCTGTACGGCACACCTTTCTGCACATCAGCGAAGAAAGCCTTCTTCTTGATCTTGAGGCTGGCTTGGGGGTCAGTTGGAGGCAGATCCAAGGAGGGTTTCAGCGATTCCAACAGTTTCCAGGTACTCATTCCCAGGTCAATTCACTATGAATTTAAGTAGAGGAAAATTCCTTGGCCGTATGGCACAGGCTGAAACCGATTCGTGCGACTTTGATGGTGGTCGTGCCAGGAATGCCCTCCGCTTCGGTACCATTGCAATCCTCGGAAGAATCTTGGCTTTCAGTCGATTGAGTTGCATGACATCATTCATCCAGAACGAACCAGATGGAAAACGTATAGGTTGTTTGGTTGAAACATGTTTTTGGCCCATATTTATAGTGATTTTACCATTACAAAATGGTGATTTTCCCATTAACATGGCCAGTTATAGTGGATTTTCCCATAAAAAAATGTATTATGACTGGTTTAAAACTGCATTATGACATATTATGACTCTAGTCATTGGGAACCAGGGTGGTGGCACCAAAGAGGGCGTGGAACCGCGTTTCTTTGATGCGGTTTGAGATGCCTTTGTTTCGGGGGCATATTTGCACCTATCCTGTTCTTTTGAAAACAACATTGGACCACCTTCAATAACTCTCAATAGCAAGGTTCAAACCTTTGAATTTGAAATATCATACCTGAACATATTTTTAAATTGAAGATGGGCGGATTAAACCCGTCTTCCTAAGATTTGATACGGGACCCCAATTCATGAATGGATCCAATATGCAACCAGGGTTTGCAAGGTTTATTTAATATTAAGGGGAAGGTCAAAATTTCAACCATTCCTTTGATTCGATACATATCTTCATGGCCCAGGTGTGATCCATGTCATTGGCATCATGTTCATTGTGCCTTGGCGGATGGCGTGGTGTTTTTCCGCGGAAGAGGAAAATCGTCTTTAAGGATGATTTAGATATACTTTTCTATACTTTTGCACGAGAAAATCATGGGACACCCATATCAAATGGATTTTCCATTGCCATGCTTTGGAGGGCACCAGCTTGGCGATTGACATCTTTGATACTCAGTTCGAGCCAAAACGCTAGGTGGGTTTGTTTGAAATAGGGAACACACAAATCCCATATAGTTTACATTGGTTTACCAACTTTTTCCTTATAAAATGTGGTAACAACCCTGCCATTTTTGGACAACCCCAAGCTGCGATCTGTCAGAATAATTCCAACGCGACACTGAGGTGGCCGGAACTGGTATCCTCGGCTACTTCATCCTATCTGTCTCTTTGGCTCGTTTCCAATGACACTGAGAAACTGACCCCTTAAATGGAGGTTTGGAGGTCCCATCTTTTCAGACAAACCGGCCTGGAGCAGACATCAGATGGTGAGGGGATTAGAAAAGAGTTTGAGCAAATCCACTTTTTGTGATATTCAAGATCAACATAGATCAACCATATCTATGCCATTTTCAACAGGAAACTCAACATGGTATCTATGGCATTTTCCCAGCTGTGACGCTGTGACAGGGACTGCATCCCAACATGGCCCCAGCCATTCCGATCCTCATCTACTTGATGCTTGGTTGCTGCCTCAGTGATAAGTCTGAAACCGTGACACTTGTTGGCCCTTTGGTAGTCACACCTTTCAATTGAAGAACTATGAAGCATGGAACTCCCTATTTAATGGGAAAAGAATCTACGAATATTTTTTTTTGCTGGTTAATTTTCAATTTCTTCATGGCAATGTTAGATTACCAGAGTCAGTCTCTTCCCCATTGAAATTGCTATAAATTGGTGTAAATCGCCAGTCCACACCAAATATCATCTAGTTGTTTTTATATCCCCATCTAATATCCCCTTGAATAGTGAGTTTAATCCCCATTTTTGGGTGGTTTTCATCCCGAAATATCACCATTCCACCCCCATCAAGCGATTCCTGGTCAACAACATCATTTTTCAGGGTATAACCAGCAGTTTTATCCATTTTTCATGGTAAATGACATATCCCCGGGGTTGAAATCAGCGGCAGGTTACATCGTGGCTCGTCTCTTCACCAGTATTTTTGAGCTGGCCGTGGACACTACCCTGCAATGCTTCCTCTGCTGCGAGGAGAGCGGTTTTAAATTCCGGTGGTGCAGGTGGGGTGGATTTTCATGGTATATCTCCAAAAACAACAACGAGGTTTTGGAATATCCGCTTAGTTAGTTCACTATGTTCACTATGTTCACGGGATTGAAGTTCCAATGAACTAAGTGGATATTTAAGCAATGCTTTTTTGAAATTAATTATATCCCAACTTTTGGAGGTAATTGCCTTAGTTATCTCCAAGAAGAGCCCCTAACTTTACCCCCAAGTACGATTAAACATGACAAATAGCTTGGACAATTTGGGGGCCCACCATGACTTAAGAAACTACAATGCTGCAAAGCAAAATCACATGCCAGGTAATTGGTATGGAAGTCTCAAGTCTCCTTACTCACCTCTTAGTTCTTGTGTTTTCCCGAAGCTGCTAGACCCCTAGTTTTCCATGTAGTTAGATCCCACAGTCGACTGTGGATGAATAATTTGGATCCATATTTACAGCCCATTTCTCAGCTGCATTTCTCAGCTCCACTTTTCGTAGGAGCTCAACATCGCTGAGATGGGTCCAGATGGCTTCGTTCCCTCACAACTGGAGCCATGGCTGGACAAGCTGCTTGGCTCACTCAGACCTGGCCAAGTCAGTGGTGGCCAGGGTGGCCATGGCCATAACTATGGAAGATCACCATTTTTGATGGGTAAATCAACGAACTTTCTATGGCAATTTTCTATAGCAAACTCTTAGTTTACCGGGTAAACAGGATGTACTGGGATGGAATAGGATATGTGACCAGTGATGGTGGTGATGATGATGACGACGAAGACGACGACGACGACGACGACGACTTTGATGACGACTTTAGAAGCCAGCTTTGACATAGTTTGAGGCTGTAGGCATGCATGGCTGAGTAATCTCACACTCGTGAACCAGCACCCTGCTGGGTAGGAGTCAACTTTTGACGCCCCAAAGATGCACAGATTGCCACAGATTGCCACCTATTATTTTTTGCACCCAAGATCTCAAGGGATTCAGGCCGAAATCCATCGATAGTCTGGAAAACCTAATGATGACCCCTCCCAACCTTGCAAAGTTATTTCTTAGTCACTACCGTTCAATGATAAGAAGAACACAACTCAAACGGTGAAGATTCTGAGTTTTGTTTCCATCTGAGAACAAATTGGAAACACGATTTCCAGGATTTCCATGTTCCAGATTCAAAATGATTCAAACATCTTGAGGTCGCAGCCTCCCGAGACGGCCTCCGCCAAGAAGGTCGCGGACGAGGAGGAGCGCCGCAACGCCCAAGCCTAGGCCACGACAAGCGAGGCCGCCCGCTGACCGCGATTTCGACCGCCACCACGGCGGAACGGCGCCACGGAGCTGCTCCGGTGATGGAAAGTTGGGATTTTCCTGATTTCGGTTGGAAAAAGACCTGGAAATCATGAGTTTTTCAGTGGATGATCGGATGATCAAGATATTTGAGGATGTTGGAATGAGGATTCTTGATCCGCAAAGTGGTTTCTGTACCAAACATGTGGTTGGAGAATGAGAATTATATTATTATATGAACATTTAAGTCACGAGATGGCCTGATGTGGCACTGGAAGTACTTGGAATCATCGAAACTGTGGAAACGTATGTGGCACTACACGTGGCCATCAGGGAGCAGTGCCGATCTTTTTGGGGCAACCCCAACATGGTTCGCCCAGCCACGCCTAGCCTTGAAGAAGTCTCGGCTAAAGAAAGCTGTGACCGGACTGACTGAGATCACTTGCCGTCCTCGTCCTGCTCCGCAGCCCAGAAGTCGCTCGACCTTCCCACTTTTCCATTGGAAAGAATTCGCCAACGGACACTCGCCGATTTTTTTGTCATGACTATTCTGGGACATTCCGTTGATGGCGAAAAGAATGCCAACATAATACCAACCAGACCTTTGCCATTTCCAACAACACATGGATCCAAAGATATGAATCCATTTGGCAGCTAAATTGATGTTCACAGCTGCATCTCTCTTCGGGCGTGCGCAAAGCCAAGGACACGTTTGCATAAATTCACAGGGTGTGATATGGCACCACCTGGATATGCATGACAGTATCCCCAGTGGACATTGCGCCAGAGTGTTTCACTTGGGCATGTGAGAGACAAGCATGTGAGACAAATATGGTCAAACCTGATACCATTTCTTGGAAAGGAACCTCCATAAAGAAGAACTAATGGTAACTAATGACTTTGATTTGAACACCAAGATACCATATGATACCATATGATACCATATGATACCATATGATACCATATGATACCATATGATACCATTGATATCTATTGATTTGGATTCAGTTGATGAAGTCTCTGGTGTGGCTCTGCGTGGGATGCTGGATTCGTGCAGGTTTCTTTGAAAAAAACATCCTCAGCGCGTTTTAAAGTCCAATTGAAAGGGCTAGATTGGGCAAGATCTCCCGAAGTCGCTTTCATGCTAAAATCTCCCAGCTAAAAGCTTTAGGTCAAAATCATCAACTCCCAAAGCCAATGAAAACAACGCATTGCCGAAACGGTGTTCCTTTGGATCCCTTCGGACAATTTCTGAAAATCAATTTCGATCTAAGGATAAACAGACACGAACAAACACGAATCCGGGAAACATGAATGATACCACCAAATGTTTGCATTGACGTGCTCAAAGTATAGCCATTTTCAAGGACTTTCACGGCTGATCATAGCTGTAGCGCTGGGGGCACGACGAGCTTCTGGTTGCCGGCTGGAACTTTGCTACGTGAAGCCTTGTTTTTCTGGCAGGGCTGAGGCGGCTGTGAGCTGCTTTTTGTGAAGACAACACCATGGGACGTGACCACAGGATCCACAGTCGTAGCATTTTCGGCATCTGGAACAATGTGGGTAAAACATGGTAAAACAATGCCATAAACCACCCCCCCAGCCGGCACAATTTTTATAGTTGGTATGGTTACCATTCCCAGTCATGGGTGGTTTATGACATTGTTTTATCCACATTAGATGGGAATGAAGGTGATTTCGGAGAATGTCTTCAACCATCGAGATTTGAAGTTGAAACAGATGGGGTTGCCCAGCCATCGGCTCGACAATCCCTTCAAAAACGGATCCACAAGCATGGGAACAGACTCTGTTTGACATGTGGATTTGTAATGATTTGTACAAACCTGGGGTATATCCTGAAGTGATGGCCACTCTCATGTACTAACGGCATTGAGATGATTTCGGCAAATCTTCGAGTTTGAATTCACCTTGTTTTTTCTGTTTTTCAAGTTTTGGTTAAAATAAGCATTTCTTATTTGCAAACAATCATTTCCTAATGACATCTTGGTTTCAAGAGCCACACTTCAAAAAACACAAAGAAATTAAGGGGATACACTCAGCGGGTCGCGGAAACCTTTTCCACAAAATTTGAAGTTCCTATTTCCTTGGCTGGTGGCCGACAGTCTGGGCCCAAATCAAAGGTGTCGTTTTTCAGTTTACGGATAGCCAAGTTGCAGTTGTCAAAAACTGAACGGGTTGAAAACACATCCAGTTTTTTGAAAAACATGAAAATTACATTACTTTTCCGTGTTTCTGAAAATTTGGAAGTCAAACCATGTCAAACCTGATTAGATAAAAATTCTCACCGGACACTCAGCGCACAGGTTACAAACCAGCAAACACAGGCTTGGAGTTAGAGGATTTCTTCCAAAACCTGATGTTGTTATCACTCTAGACTACGGGTTGAAGTGATTTTGGCAAAACTTTCAAATAGAATGTCTCTTTTGATACGTGGGATGAAGATTTGGTGCAAGAAACACTGAACAACAGATTCTTTATTGCGACAATGATGATTCACCACGATTTTTCGGACTTGAATTGGTGAACCACAGTTTCAAGTTCTGAATCCCAAGAATCCGTGAACAACCAAAAGTATGATTAATACTGTACCATAGTTGTACTAAGATTCTTGATGCTATTAAGATATATTAAGATTCTGATTTCCCACAAAACTGCCAAACAAATCTTGGCAGTCTCCGCCTCGGCACCTTCGGTTGGTCCTTCCAGGAAACTGGCCGATTCACAAGGCATTGACAGCTGGATAGTCACACGAAGCTAATGTACGTTTCACAGATTCCATTCCTTCTCCAGTCTGGGCACTACGACTGTGCTGGAAGAGTTTCTTGGAATATCTCTGGATTGTCAGGGTACTTTGAGGTCCCTGCGCGCAAAATCAGCCCAAAATCAGCCGCCACATGGACTGGTCGCGGTATTCACCCGAATTTACCCCAATTTTCATGGGATCCACAGGGATTTTGGGATTTTCTGTACTCGATTTTCAGAGCCGAATCTGGCAGAGGTTCTACTTGAGAAAGCTTGATCAACCGTATGGAGCCCAGAGGATCTTTGTAACGATGAAATGGACTGGAATGCCTGGCTCAAACGTCTTTTTTTTTTGGAGGGTATCTATACTATTAATTAATTTAATTATTGTTACTGTTCATGGTTCATGGACTCCTATTTTGTATTACACCAAGGCAATATCTGGCAGTGGGTTGGGCATGGGTCTGAGGTGCAATCAGACTTTGGGTGGTCGTTTCGCGAGGCGGGACATGTCCTACGAAGAATGTATCAAACTCTTGAAGATATGTCCCCACGCGAAGATTTTGATTCGGTCAACCATATGTTTTCCCCTAAAATGTCAGACAAGCCCTGCAAAATCTACGCAAGAGTTGAGGTTCTGATCCCATGTCACGAACATTCTCATCCGGTTCTCCTGAACACCTCAGTTTTTTTTCTCAGTTAATTAGAATATCATGGGAATGTCATGCAGATATAACTCGGATATACAATGATATATAATGATATATTATTATACATATATGTATATATATATATATATATATGTATATTTATAATCAATGTATACAGAATCAATATCATTTTTTCATAGATTCATAGGTGGCGTTGCCGGCGGATGAGCTGTCCGTAGTTGTCGGATCCCATCGGACCAGTTTCTTCGAAGAGCCACCACGAGGGACCCGCTTCAAGTACCTCTCGCCCGGATCGAAGAGACCCAATTTGTGACCGTTTTAGAGGGGAAAATCATAAGGATTTTGATATTTTGATACGATATGACCATTTTGATGTGCCAGATTTTTCAACATGAAGCACAAAAACATACAAAAACGCACAGAGATAGAACTGGTAGAAAGCACACTTCTTTAGATAGGAAGGGTAAACACTTTGAACACATGACCTCAAGATATGAAACAAGCACTGGTCGTACCACCAAATTTTGGAAGTTTTTCAAGCTTTCCAACCAATCATTTCTAGGGTTTCCAGATTCCTGCAATAAAAACACACAATTTCTCCCCCAAAGAACCTAGTCATTTTCCTAAAAATCCCAAAGTTTCTAGATTTCCAGCCAGAAGAATCTAACTTTTTCTGTAGCAGATGCGTTTTTGAGCATTCCCCTGACGTCGATCCAAATCAGCCAACCGAGACCTAAGGCCCCGAGACAAGAGCACGGAGTCGCCAAGGCTCCCAGGGGCACTGCATGCGCTCTACCGGCAACCGGAGGCCGAACGCTTGGCCGAAGCTGGGTGAAGCGCTTGGCTGGTTGGGTGGGGATATCCAGATAATAGTGGTGGTTCTAGCATGAAAAAATCGGGATTTCACGGGGAACCATGTGAACACACATTGGATTTCTGCATTTGGATCTGAAGATGGGGGCGGATTCCACTCTTGATGGATTTTGGCTGGAGATGGATCAGTACCATTGAGATGGGGGATGACCTTCCATAAGCTAGAAATTAGTAAGAAAAGCAGGGTACCAGGGTTTTGAATGGTTTTGACCGATGCCCATATCCATCCAGTTCCATAGTTGTTTTCTTTTTCGGATCATCGAAAACTCATTGGATGTGCGAGGCACAAGCAGTGATCGCCAACGCATGGAGCAAGAGCCAGTGGCCAAGTGGAAGATGACCCCATTTGGTAAACCAAACAATAAATCATCCCCAGTAATTGGAGGTTTATTTATTGGGTTTACCCCATTACATGTTTTGCGAAATTGTAGAGAGAAGATCTCCGCAGTAAAAAAACATAGAATTCCATCCGGAGAATTTCAAGGGAAAACGTCGCAGGATTCTGGAGCAAATCTTCGCGAGGCACACCTCCCAGGAACCTGGGAGGTGTGCCTTGTTGAAGTGAAAGCAGTTGAGTCGATTTTAGGCGCCCCTTGGTGAAGGGTGAAGTGTTTGCCCCGTGAAGTGCATTTGGGACATTCAAAAAATCTCAAATCCAATGGATTGTGATTTTCCTTATTCAACTTGTAGTTTTTGGGGTATCGGATATTGACCCATGTAGCATCCCTTGAGTCCCAAGTCGTCCAAGATTTTTGGGGTTGCTTTTCCGTAGCACCAACGGGTGTCGACGCTAGCGCCATGGCTGACACGGAGACAGAGACTTCTCTACCTGAAGTTCAGAGATGCTTCAATTGCAACGCCTGGGGACTCAGAGGTGACACCAGAGTGAATGCAAATGAGACAGGTCAGGGGCCAAAAAGATGCTACGACATGAAGGATCCACCAATTTCGCACAAAAAAACAGGGGGGGGTTTTGTTGCGAATGCCAATTTTAGGGTCCTCTTGAAGGGGATGCTAGAGGAAGGAAGAGCTCCAGCTTAGTCTTTGAATTCCATGCCGATCAAATGCTGTTTTGGGGCATGTGGTTTCCAGACTTGGTTTCAGACAGCAGTATCTGCTGGTTAATAAACATGGTTACCCTACAAATTCATGCAAAGCAACCCAATGATAAATGGACTATACCGTATACCCACAGTATACCGCGTACCCTCTGGTAATCGAACCTGGCTCGTCATGTTTGCCGAAGGGAAGTTCCCCATTAGATCCAACATTAAATCCCAACACAAAATCACAATGTTTGTTGATTCTTCACCCAACCACCCAGTGAACTGTGCTGAGGCACAAGCCGTTTGCAAAGGATTGTGCAAAAGGCCGCTGCGTTGTTCACCAATGGCGTCCCAATGGCAGCCATGGTGAGTATGGACTGGATATTGGACCAATGGATGTGGTTGGTATGCTGTAGTGTTTTTTCTCATGAATTTTCTTGGTATGTCAAATGATGTTAATTAATTAACAACCATTTGTGATATACCATTCATATCCATTACACCCATGATATACGTTGGTAATTATACCCCATTAATGGATGTAGATTGGGTATGATTGGGTATGATTAAACATGAGATTGATGTGGTAAAGCCAATGCCATCCGAAAAAGGTGTTTGTGGTTGGTGACTCTTGGGTATACCAACACTTTTCCAATGACCTGCTCTATATGGATCTTTATGGTCGATTATTTGGATGCAAACCACCGACGCCAGGGCAGCGAAAAAGGGATACATTGCCTTCTGCGAGAGTAGCTTGGATCTACCGTTCAGCTATGTTCAGCTGTGGTTGGTAGGTAAAAGTGGCAGTTGAGTGCCTTCTGCTGCAATGGGAAGGACTCAACTCAATCAAAAAGCCGCTTCGTTTGAGGCTTGACTTCTAGAACTGGGGTTATAACGGTTGTTTCACCCAGTTATACATGGGAAACTCCAGGAATCAGGCACTGAGCAATTGCGATCCTCCCCATCCGCAAAGCATTATTCTGGACATCGTTTGGACTTGTGAAGGCTGGGGCATGGATTTTGGAGTACATATATATATATAGATACTTATATACATATGCAAAAGAAACGGGAACCAGGAAACGTCATGAGACGTCCAGGGGCTTCGGCTCCTCTATAGTTTCTATGTCAGATGTGACACGTGGGGTATATCCTTTAACCATTACCCATGTCAGCATTGAATCTCCATAGATCTGGTGGAAACCCGACGACGCTCCGAGTCCTCCGAGTCTCCAAGGCTGTGCCGAGCAACGGCGCTGCCCAATCTGCAGACCAAACCATGAGTTAGATCAGGCCGTGGTAGCCATCCTTCGAAGGGTTGGGCAGCATGTGTGTATATATATACACTATATTATATTATATATATATTATATATATATATATACATAGTTAATCTCTATATATATATGTATAAATAATAGTATTTCAAACCTTTTCATTATATACATTGGGATAATGAAATCACATAAATTTGGGATAAGGATCCCCAATGATTTTCATATTTCCCGGGAGCGCGGTTGAAACGATCAATCAGGTGGGATCCTAAGAACCTTCCCGGTCAGTTCTTGTGGGTCGTAAATGGGATGATCCTCCAAGTGTGATCCCAATTCTTTTTCAATCTGCATATAGGGGTCCTCAACGGAATGTGTATATATATATATATGAGCCACCGCAAAAACCCCGGCAATACTAAATATGTATTGGACGGACATTGGTTTATGGAAATTGATGGAAATTAGTAAAACCCCACGGTAAGCGATGGGACCTTCCCAAATTAGCG
>Ga0126342_10018056_pt1 | contig 12128 bp, 9 predicted proteins | sample Cyp1metagenome_FD_92528 | JGI IMG/M metagenome (GOLD analysis project Ga0126342, IMG submission 92528) | Coral microbial communities from Lord Howe Island, Old Settlement Bay, Australia - Cyphastrea 1 metagenome | ecosystem: Host-associated > Invertebrates > Cnidaria > Coral ... | reverse complement strand
GGGAGCACCAAAACGAGCATTTCGTGCGAGACTTCCTCCAATTTTCACACTTTGTAGCTTCAAAATCGACGTTTTCCTACGAGTTTTCCTTAGAACCTGAAAATTTGCAACCTCAAAATCGATATTTCGTGCGAGGCTTCCGTCAATTTTCACCACATCGCACAAAATGCCACGCCTGCCACGGAATTTGCACCTTGTCGCCACTTGACGCAGCCCTGCCAATGCGATTGGCAAAAAACACGCAACACGACACGTCTAAAGTGCTGCGCCTGCCACGAAAAATGAAGATGGACACGTCCAAAGTGCTGCGCCTGCCACGAAAACTGCAACACATCTTCTGAAAACGTCACAAAAGTATTGCGCCTGCCACGCAAAACGACTTTCGACACGTTGCAGAACACGTCGGAATGCCACGAAGTGCCACGCCTGCCACGCGAAACGCAGCAACGACACGTCTAAAACCTCCAAAAAGGACCGCCTCTGCAGAACTTCCCATAGGCACGGCCATACGGAGTTCGTACGAACGGTTGCGGACGGTTGCGGACGGTTGCGAACGGTTGCGGACGCGGACGCAACGTCGAGCGAACACACCCTCAACCCCCAGACCCCCAGAGTGAAACGGGAACCCTTGCTACGCATTCGGGAAAACATGTTTTGATGGTGCGAACCCCTGCTGCGCCACATCTCAGGCATCAAAACGTGCTAGTTGAGGCTCCCATCCGCATCCGCCTGCGGCCACTGGAGGAGATCGGTGATGGCCACTGGGATGTTGGATTGTTAACATGTTCAAATGATGATGAGGATAGTAGTGGTTTATCTATGGTTATCAATGGTTATCAATGGTTATTAATAGTTATCAATGGTTATTCATGGTTATCAATGGTTATCAATGGTTATTCATGGTTATCAATGGTTATTCATGGTTATTCATGGTTATCGATGGTTTTTAATGGTTATTAATGGTTATTAATGGTTATTAATGGTTATTCATGGTTATCAATGGTTTTTAATGGTTATTAATGGTTATTAATGGTTGTCAATTGTTTTTAATGGTTATTAATTGTTATTAATGGTTATTCATGGTTATTCATGGTTATCAATGGTTATTCATGGTTATCAATAGTTTTTCATGGTTATCAATGGTAATCAATGGTTATTCATGGTTATCAATGGTTATTAAAGGTTATCAAGGGTTATTAATGGTTATCAATGGTTATCAATGGTTATTAATGGTTATCAATGGTTATCAATGGTTATTAATGGTTATCAATGGTTATTAAAGGTTATCAAGGGTTATTAATGGTTAGCAATGGTTATCAATGGTTATTCATGGTTATCAATGGTTATCAATGGTTATTAATGGTTATCAATGGTTGTCAGTGGTTATTAATGGTTATCAATGGTTATCAATGTTTATTCATGGTTATCCATGGTTATTAATGGTTATCAATGGTTATTCATGGTTATCAATGGTTTTTAGTGGTTATTAATGGTTATCAATGGTTATCAATAGTTATTAATGGTTATCAATTTATCAATGGTTATTAATTGTTATTAATGGTTATCAATGGTTATCAATGGTTTTGAATGGGTATCACTGGTTGTTATCAATGGTTATTAATGTTTTTTTAATGGTTATTCATGGTTATCAATGGTTATCAATGAATATTAATTGTTATCAATGGTTATTAATGGCTATTATATAATGGTTACCAATGGTTATTAATGGATATTAATGGATGATGATGATGATGATGATTATGATGATGATGATGATGATAGTGAGTTGACTCAGTGGTTTTTCAGGACATGGTGCCCATGCTGCGCATGTGGACTGCCTGCTTCATTGGACCACAGGCGGGGAACTTCGGCGCTGCTCAGGGTTTCGTGCTACATCGATGTTCGGAGGTTTCCTAAAATGGTGAATACCCTCTGGTAAACTAACAGTTTGCTATTGAAAATTGTGATTTATAGTTGATTTACCGTAGATTTACCTACTAAAAATGGTGATTTTCCATAGTTTATGTAAACGTTTACCAGAGGGTACCTCCAAAATCCTCCAAAGAGATCCAAATCGCCATTTCCATAGGGAAAATGTGAGGTTCTAATCCGTTGGTATTGGGGATCTCCCATTTTAAGAAACTCCCATTTGAGACTTTCTGTCCTGCCTGGGTACCCTCTGGTAAACATACAAAAAACTATGGAAAGATCCACAATTTTTATAGGTAAATCAACTATAAATGGCCATGTTCAATATCTATGTTAGTTTACCAGAGGGTACCTGATAAACTTCATTAATTTCTGAGAAACTAATGAAACAATGAATACATTGTCTGAAATTTTTCCACGGTCCCCAAGAGTTTCGAAATAGTTTTCAAAAAAATTGGCATATTTCTGAAGTGTCATTTTTTTTTGTAAACCATTGTTTTGGCATATTTCAACAAAAATGTCTGAATCCACAGATTTTCAGCGAAATTGAAGAAAACTAGCTGATTTGCTGCTACTTTTCAAAGTTTCCAATGGTTTTCAGTTCCAAGCCACCAAAGATGAAGGAAAACAAACTGCTTTGTATTGCTGCTATTTTCAAGGTTTCAGCTTGGGTTTGCAGGAATGCGGGAAACATTTAGAGAATCTTCAGTGTTTCTCCAGACTTATTTCAGATTTTGTCCGGAAATTTACTATTTGAATCAAAACCTGTCTGAAACATGTGATCAATTTCTGAATCCAAAGATGTTCAGCTCCAAACCACCAAAAATGGAGGAAAACTAGTTGTTTTGCTGTTTTTTTGTTTTTCAGCTGGTTTTCACGCATTGTAGAATTCTCCATGGGTGTATTACCAATTGGCACCTCTGGATTTGTGTTTGGCCATGGTTGTGCTTGGTGAGTTTGGTTTGTTGGAAATCAGTCGGCCACTTTTTGGGTTGTTTTCTTACCAACCGGGGCCCCCGGTTGGAACCCTGTCTTCAAATCCCATATGCTCCACGTATGAAATATTTACCAACATTTGCCCTAAAAATCAGCCAAATGTAGGTAAATATTCCATACATGGAGCATATGGGAATATCTTCAAAGTCCTTTCTGCAAGACATTGCTATGATAATGCGATGATTTGTTTTTGTATCGCCTTCAGAGTTGGTTGAACCACACCTTTTCTGCGGGAGTACCAACAATTTCTGTGGTCACCATGTCACTATCCATTTTTGGGGTCACTGGAAAGTTTATTATTTTCGGAAATTATTTTAGGGTAGGATTGATACCTGTGATATTTACGACCTTTGCTTTCTGTATAATCGCCAATCTTGACATTTTTGTTGCATGCTAAACTTGCGAAGGGACCAAGAAAGGCCACTGTAGTTCAAAGTGGGCCACGAAAAGAGGCAACTTCGATGTAGACATATTCTTTACTGGTTGGTGTTTTCAAACTTTTTGTTTTTCAATAACATATGGGATAATCCTTCCCATTGACGAACTCATATTTTTCAGAGGGGTAGGTATACCACCAACCAGTATAGGTCTTTCCAAGAGCGTGGCCGGGCACATTGTTTTTTATCTAAAACTTTATACCCTCTGGTAAACTAACATAGCTATAGAAATTCACAATCTTTAATAGGTTAATCAACTATAAATGGGCCATTTTCAATAGCTATGTTAAATTACCAGAGGGTAGCTTTCCCATTGCAATGACCAGAAATTGGCGGAACAAATCCCCATATGGACCACCTCAAAAAGAGATTCTTCCTGTCGAGGTGCCGTTTTTGCATCAGTTGATTGGCGCCAAATCGGCCACACATCGCATTTTTTCGGACTCCGAGGATAGGGCTGGGGCCGGGATGTCGAAAGGGTTGAAGAATGTTGAGTGGCTGGATGAGCATCGAACATGTTTCGATCTTTGAAACATTTTGAAATACTATCAGAGGCAGGGGTTGGACATGGAAATATCTGAATCTTCTACCCTCTGGTAGCCGTTTACATAGCTATTGAAAATCACCATGTTTGTTGTTTTTTTATCCCATTAAAGCACCATTAAACCACCATTAAACCACCAGAGGGTAACCAATGGACCAATATCACCAATTTCCCAATGATCCCATCGAAGATCGCAGTAAGATTTGCTACCGACTTGGCGAGTTGGCCATGGACAGTTGAGTTCAAAGGTGTTCCGACTGGATTTCCGAAGGGGATTTTACTGTCAGGATAAGATGACACCAGAAATTCCATGAAATTCTATGAAAGTCTATGAAATTCTATGAAATTCTTTGAAATTCTATGAAATTCTATGAAATTCTATGAATATATATATATATATATATACATACTATATTATACTTATATTTTCCGGTAAGTCACATGGCTTTTATAAAATCCCTCATTGAGACCTCCATGGCGCGAGTGTATTGCTGGGATGACCCTCGGCAGGTGAACCATGGCCCTATAATGTTTTATAGAAACAGATGGTGATTTTCCAGAAAAATATGGGTACCTCAAAATGGATGGTTTATTTCATGGAAAGTCGTATTAAATGGATGATTTATATAGGGGGTACCCCTATGTCTTAGGAAACCTCCATATATAGACACTACGGTGGAATCAGCACGGAAAAAAAAAGCAGAAATTGATCACCCCAACTGCTCGGCAGGAGGAAGGAATGGAGTCAGAGGTCCCGGATGTCTTTGCGACGGAAATGAAGGAACAGTTGGTGGAGAAGAGCCGGACCCCCAGCGCAGCTGGCTGCACAATGCAGACTTAGACCCTCAATCCATGTTTATAGAGATTTATATACACATTATATCACATTATAAGGAATCCAGTTCTGGGATGGATGTCCAAAAACGATGATATAATATCCCATATCCCATAGGATCCATGGTGCTGGTATATAACATAAAGGGGGTATATTGATGGTAAATGTTAGCATATATACATGGATATACATGGAACCTATGGGTATGTCATATGTCAACGATGGACAATTAGTATTTCCTATTTCCTATGGCAAATGATTGGATATATTCCACATGGTTGATACTTTGGCCCATGTTCATGGGAGCTCTGAGGATCGAGGTACATCCGTTTTCAGAACAACTTCGATGCAAAGATGTGTAATACGGTACCCTCTGGTTATGTCAAAATAGCTATTGAACATGACCATTTATAGTGGATTTTCCCATTGAAAGTGGTGATTTTCCATAGTTATGTTAGTTTACCAGAGGGTAATGATTGTTCTTCGACCCAATAGCATCACTAGGGGCAAGAAGGTTGGTATCAAATGGTACACTTAAATCTGATCAGTTTTACTTTGCAAAAACATCTTCATTTCAGCAGAGGTTCTACTGTACCTCCATATACCATGAAGTAAACTAATGTTGATAAGATGGACAAATCACGGAACGTTTTATCACGTCACCTTTCGGTGGTTTCTCAGCATAGGAAAAAAAAGATATCCTCCACAAAAATTGATATTATATATATATATAGAATATTATATTATATCATATTATATCATATTATATCATATTATATTATATTATTATATATACATGGAAAACCACCAGATATGTAGATCCTTTCCTCGTGTTTCTCCATTCATTAGTTTACTTCATGGTATAGGGAGGTGTGGGATAGCAACCAACATGGTGATTGTCACAATCCATGAACTGAGAATACCTAGTGTACATTAATGTACCTATTTTCCCCAAGCAGTATTAGAGTAGAATTAATTTCACAGCATTTTGGCTTCAGGTCCTGAATTTCAGGACGGAGATCCGAAATATGATCCTCCAAAAGGATGGTTGAAACTGCCCGATGAAAATAATGAATGTTTACCACATCCCTCAACCTCAACTTCAGGACCTGACCTGGATTTCGCAACCATCTACTGTATGTGATATGGTATAGTTATGTAATAGTTAGTATAGTTGTTGGAGAATGGTTGTTAAGGACACTTGGCAGCTGGCTGCGGCTTTGTCTTCTCGCAGTGGCGAAGGGGCCAGCGTGGAACTGCAGCGGATGTTGCAATCCTTTAGCATGGCGCTGCAGCGCGAAAATGCTCGGGCGGTCCTTCGTCGCATTGAGTAGCTGGCTGCTTTGGATTCTCCAGAGCGTGTAATTATTGCCGGCGACCGAAAGAAGGCAGCGCTCTGCAAAGCGAAAATTCCCAAGATTCTGCTGAAGATAGCCAACTACGTGGACGACACTGTGTTGACCAAATTTTGGAGACTTCAGGGATGCACCCATTCGAACACGTGGCGTCACTTCTCATCTGGCAGCTCAAAGCTGATTTCTCACCCAGCAGAACTTTAAGGACATATATCGGAGCTATGTGCAGCTATATATATATATTAATTATATATAATTTGCTATTGCATGATATATGTTTGTCTCATTTTATCTCCATATTCCCTATTTTGTGTGGGGAGCTACGCTTCCTATGAACTGAGCTTCCCAACCACATGACGTTTTTGCTGCTTAGTGTGTGGTTGGATTTCTCAGGTGCTGTTGGAATCAAGAGAAAAACATGACTTTGCGCATTGATATCCCCACCAATCAACAAGCACCAGGACTACCTTTTTTTCCATGTTCATGTACCATTCTTGTTGGATGAAATCCTTATACTGGTTTGTATTTCTTGGCATCTTGAAGATCGACAAAGCACGTTTTTTGATGACATGAAAATCAACCACGACGCTGCGACTATGCGCAGCATAAATTTGGAACTCAGCGTGGTGCTGGGTGGATGATTCGCCCGGTTTCGAATTTTATGTGGTAAAGCCAATGATAAGCCATCCCCAAATTCACCATAAATGGGTGCTATATTTACCATCCCCAAATGGTGGGTTTATTCTTGGGTTTATCGCATGATTACGATTTATCAGCCCATTCATGCAATGTGGGGCTCCCTGTCGATAGGTAAGCTCGTAAACATGACGAGGAGAGCTGGGATTTATGGTACAACATAATAGGTATGATTATATATATATATATATATAGTTGATAGCATTACACACCGAGTTATAACTAGGCCCCCCCCCACCTTGTAAGCCCGTTCATACTTAATTCATTGGATTGGTTTAAGGGAAACTCTACGGAACACCTCTTTCTTTGACGGTAAAAACCATGGTTTATGGTTAATATTTTCCCAATGAAACCAATCCAAAGATCAACATATCAGATGGTGGGCCAACCAAAGTTGATTTCGTGGCCTAGCTGAGGTGATTCCATGCAACACCTGAATACCCTGCAGCAGGAAGCTATTCGAAAGATACTTATGGTCACCTGGCTACTGAGGAGTCTGAAAGGTTCAATTCCTGGGAACACCAGAGATAAGGAGAATAGAATGATTTCAAGAGTCCTGTGTATTCGGACGTGAACGGGTTTGTTTCTTTTGGACAAACATCGGGCATTGTTTGAGACGCACAATGCAGAAGATACTACTCCAGAAACCTACCACTTGGAACGATTGGGGATGGGTCAACACCTATCATTTTGCACAATTTCCAGGGATGAACATCCCCATGGGATCCATGTATGGTATATTTACCTACATGACTGGGTCATTTATGGGGTAAATGTTGGTAAATATTCCAGCACCATGGATCCTATGGGATCCATTTACCAGCCATTTTGGTGTGGACTGCAGTGAAAGTTGGCGAGGGGCTCGACCCATAGCCATGAAATGGAAATTCCAAGACATTCCAGCAAATGCAATAATGATTAACATTGATTAACGACATGATAACAGCATGCCAACCAAATCCAAAACTTTAAAATACATTGCAAGGAACAAAATCCATTAACATCACGACAAAATAAAGCAGTTTCAAACCATGTGCGAACCAAACCTACTGGGGTTCCCGCATATGGAATGTTCTGGAATCAAAATCTCACAAAATTTCCACACAATTCCTATACTGGTTTGTGGTTTGGAGCATTTTTTATTTTTCCATCTATTGGGAATAATCATCCCAACTGACTTTCACTCCATCATTTTTCAGAGGGGTAGGTCAACCACCAACCAGATTATTATTAACCATCATTAACCATATAATAACCATATAATATCATATAATAACCATTAATATTAACCATATATTAACCATAGATTAACCATAGATTAACCATAGATTAATCATAGATTAAACATAGATTAAACATTAATGTTAACCATATATTAACCATAGATTAAACATTAATATTCACCATATGTTAACCATTATTAACAGTATATAAACCACCAACCAGCATTTTCTTGTTGCTTGGTGAGCTGAGGACAGCGGTCCTCCCTCGCGGCGCTGTCACTTGTTGCAGGGCCCGCCGGGCACCGGAAAGACCCGCGCCGTGGTGGCGTTGCTGCAGCAACTGGGACGCCGTTGGTCTACAAATCCAAAGGAAACAGGAAGAAATACCACGTTTTCTGGGGATTCAAAGCATATTTCGTGGGATTTTTGATGGGGATATCGGATTGAATTGATTGAATTGATCGAATAGATCACAATATTTAACAGGGAAAATGGGAAATATGTGTTTAAACATGTTGGCGCCAAACCCCACGTTCGCGCATGCCCAAATAACACCCCCAAAAAAAAACTTAATATATATATATATATGTGTGTGTGTGTGTGTGTCACCAGAGGCTATATGAAAACACTGGCTATACGGCAATACGGCAGCGATTTTGACTTTAGGATTTAGGTTTTAGGGATGTAGGGTTTTAGGTTTTGGCCAGTAAAACGCTAGCCCTATGCAGGGATTTGATCCAACCACTATGGGGATATGGGGATAAATTCGATTCAACCAACAAATTGGACTAATGGGATACCGTTTTTATTGTTGTATGATATTGATGAATTTATGTTTGCTGGGATGAAATGAAACATTTTATGGCGATATTAGTAATCCCTATGGGGATAATAACGAGATCATCATGGGTTTTTTCACCAACCATCGACAATGAGGGGCATCAAAACCATTTTGTTGGGGACATAGAAACGGGTACAGTACATACTTGCTAGGGGATATACGTAGATACTTAAATGGTCCATGGAATGAGTTACTTACAGTAGTGGTTTGTAAGTGGATGATATGTAACAGGAACCCCCATTGTAAGATGCAGACAAATGACAGCTGGAAATATGGGGACGCATCAGACCATCCTGAAAAATCTGTGTCCATCTCTTTGGGAGCTTACTTTGCTGGGACATGTTTGAGCAGGCTGGGCATTTGAATTTGGTTCGTTATGGGGAGGAATTCAACAACCGTTTAAAGATGGGTCAAATGCATTGTTACTCCATAGGGATCTTACTACCCAGGTATTTGTCCCAAATATCTAGGATTTGGCCAGAAATAGAGGGATAATCACTGGCATTTTGAAGATGTCATAATTGATGGGTATAGCATGGGTTCACATCCGATTCATCCCCCTTTTTGCCACTCAGCGTTAGCCCCATTTGGTCAGTTGCTGTGGAAGCCACTCCAAAGATCCAGCTACGATCGCAGCCCTGACCACGGTTCGTTCAGGATCCTGGTTACCCCAATGTTAAGCCGGTTATTTTTGGCCGTTGGAATTCCCAATGAGGCTTGGAAATTTTGGGTCTGAGTTAGGGGAAATTGCCTTTTTATCCATCAGTTGAGAGAAACAGTTTTCCCATATTCAAACATCATTTGGAGGGTTTTCTAAAATGGGAGTACCCCGAGTACCCCCAAATCATCCAAGTCATCAATGACCATTTTAAAATTTTAGTATTAAACCCTATTGTGGCTTGGGGATCCCCCATTGTAAGAAACCCACAAAAATGGAGGGATCCTCCATTTTTCGGTAGCCATTTGGATGGATAGCGCTGGGTTCAGCTCCTCCGATTTGTCGAGCCCGTCGAGGCAATTGTCCGCGCGCAAAAACCGGTCGGTTGTAGAACCACAGAGCCGAATTCTCGTCAGCGCCGTGTCTGGTGGTTGAGCTCACGGGAGCATCATGGAATCACGGTAACAAAGAAATGGGAGTAAAGCAGCATGCTACAGTAATGGGGATAATTAATTTGCCCAAATGAATGACAAAATTGGTTTTGACAGCCAAAACGTGGAACTTGGAGGATGTGAACCATCATGGAATGGAATATACTTCAGCCAATGCGCTCGTTGATTGGGTCAGGTTTCCCGGGTTCACTTGGTGCTGTCGCGATGTCAGGTGCTCCCAGTAATGGTGCCGTCCAAGTGGCGTTGGAGAGCTTTTTGAAGACACAGGAGAGGGGGCTCCAGTTGGGATCAACAGTTGAGCTATTAGGCTATGACAACATAATACAACATACCCATGGCTGGAGTTAGTTTGCAAGCCAGTTGAGCCATTAAAAATGCCCATCCGATGAAATAGGCACAAGGGCGGCAAGGACATCAAGGGCAAGGGTGGCAAATGGTGTCAAGGTCTTCTTCACACCCTTTCACCCGCGGCCTTTCTTTCCGCCCCACTGCGAAAAGCCGCTGCAAGCAAGTGTTCTTGACATTTGATGCAGTATCAGAGCAGGTGCACCTGCGACCTTAAGACCCCCAGTTTTTTTCCATGCGGACACCTCTTCGGACCATTGAAACCGAGCATGAAGCCCAAACCATATCCCATGGAGCAAACTGCATGTAACCACATTAATTTGGTTCCAATTCCAATAATTGATTTCCCACCTTTTGCAGAGTCACGAAGATGGGAAAACAGCAGAACACCCCATAGCTACCAGGTCGTAGTCGAGACCTCTAATCCCCATGAGTCTTCTCCCTATTTCTGTTGATGAAATCCATTCAAGCCCTTAAAGCAATTTCCAAAACCCCACATGTTTATATCTGTTTGCTGATGAATTCCCCCTGAAATCCAGCCAGGAGGGCCAGCAGTCGTCCCTGTGCTTGGTGGGTGTGGAAGATCGTGTGCCTCCCACGGGGCCCTTGCGTTCGGCCTTCATTCATACCAGACTGCAGTGCCCTGGCCACGCAGCGGCAAAACCGCGTGGATGGTTTGCTGATCCCTTCAACCTAATAGGAAATACCTTCAGTCAACCAATCAACCAACCAATCAAGTAAGCAATCAAGCAATCAGCCAATCAATCAACCAACCAAGCAAGTAAGCAATCAACCAACCAACCAACCAATCAAGTAAGCAATCAACCAACCAACCAATCAATCAACCAACCAATCAAGTAAGCAATCAAGCAAGCAACCAATCAAAGCAACCAATCAACCAACCAATCAAGAAAGCAATCAAGCAATCAGCCAAGCAATCAAGCAAGCAATCAGTCAATCAATCAAGGGCCCAAAAAATACATAGATCCACAGCACAGAATCCGGGTATGTAAGGGGGTTATCTAATTGCAGGGGAAACATGACCAACATTTGTGGTTTTCAGGGTGCATTCCTCGGCGTATCTCCTGTATTTTTTGCTGCTTCAAATCCAGATGTTTGTGGGTGAAGTCACCCAGTTGCCCGGCAAAATCCACCATTTTTATCCATTGTTTGCTGGTCTGATTCCATGTTCAATAGTCCCAATCCTTAAGTTGGCCTTTTTTCCACATATCTATCCCCACTGCTCCATGTATCGCATATTTACCAACTTACCGCAAACATATAGCCCCATACATGGAGCATGTATGTATTGCCTTCTTGGTTTCCCAACTTTTGGGGATTAGTTACGAATGTTACAGTATTTTACCCTTGCTTTTCCTATAGCGAAAATTAGTGAAGCCCCAGGTACACCTTGACGCTGCTGCAACAGTCCCAGAAGGACAGCTCCATGTGGCCCATGGCGATCCAGGCCTCGAAAAAAGCGGTTGCGCAATGCGTTGCACACTATTTATGTTTCTCAATTTTGTTGTCATGTGTTTTTTTGGTAAATGTTTCAGGGACATGATGCAATTTTGGTAAATGTTTTGGGAAATGGTGTGAATATGATGGGACAATGGGAATATGATGAATATGGCTATGGTTTGGGTAATGTACTAAATGCATATCTGATATTTATCTGGTTGGTGGTTTCAAACAGCCGTGGGCTCTACACCTACCAGCAGGTGCGGCCGTGCCCTGCTGATCGTAGAGCGTTTCGTTCACCGTGTTGTGCCATGGATCATCATGGATCTTGCTGAAGTTGATGCTGGAGGTAGCTC
>Ga0126342_10018055_pt1 | contig 12128 bp, 16 predicted proteins | sample Cyp1metagenome_FD_92528 | JGI IMG/M metagenome (GOLD analysis project Ga0126342, IMG submission 92528) | Coral microbial communities from Lord Howe Island, Old Settlement Bay, Australia - Cyphastrea 1 metagenome | ecosystem: Host-associated > Invertebrates > Cnidaria > Coral ... | reverse complement strand
GTGTTTTCTTTGTGGGATATCACCTTACAACCACCAGCTTCACATCTGTTTTTCGGGGAAAAACTTGCATCTGCAAAGCTTGCTGCTTCGAACATGTCCCATAAACAATATATAATGTATATGCATGTATGAGCATCGTTATCGTTTTTTTTTCCTCTTATCGTTTTCTCGAGTGAGAACTGCATATAGCTAATGGGGGATCATGGCATACTAAACGAATAGGTGCCGGGTTATTCTCTCCCACATGTTGATACGGCATGAATATGACGATTTTGAAGAAATCACATGATGCTAAATGAAGGAGTAGCTGCGAGTACTACCAGTTGCTGACTGTTCTGGTGCTGCACGGTGCTGGTTTTAAACATGAACACTCGAAATGGATGGGGGGTGGGCAGGATGTATGGGAAGTTTGATGCATGAGAGCCTACAATGTCGTACAGTACAGTGGCAAATTGAAAAGCCGGTTCAATCTAGGAAAGTTTGTGCTATGCGACATGGTTATCAAAACATCCACTACACACGCACACATATATATCATATATGGTGGTTGATCAAAATTGAATTCCTTTATCCGCAAACGGCCGTTCCGCGCGAATAAAAACATAATAAACCTTTGCGAAACTTTCGCGAAACTTGTGCGAACTCCACGTTTACTGTATCTTTTGCGGGGCCCATGTTGGGCAACAACGTCTCTTATGAAGATTCTTTCACCGCCTGCCAAATTACGCCAGAGAATCACGGATCACTTCTTGATAGGCTTTTAAACATGCAGCTAGCATCATGGAATCCCTTCTCGGGACAGATTGTTGCTGACTATATGTTTATTTTTGCAAGGTTTACCGACCCACCCCCTTCAACATGCACTTTGACTTTCGCCCGCTCCTTCGCGGAACTTTCGCGGAACTTTCGCGAAAATATCCTATTCAAAGACCCCGGCCATCAGCAGGGGGCGCATTGAAGGAAAAGCGAACACCAGGGGCCTTGATGTGTGGCTCTCGCAAAGCCTCACTTTTGGAAACTTGGCTGCTGCGTTTGGAGCTTGTTTCTTGGGACTTCAAAAAGCATCATTAGGCAGTGACAGCAGCAGGTGCAAGGATGCGCTTCAGGACCATGGTGTTTGGCTGTCCCGAAGCCTCACCTTTGGAAACTGGGCTGCTACCTATGAAGGGCAAGATGATTGTCCCCACACAGGGAACTGAACCAGAACCAAACCAAAATTCTCCGGTGCCCTTCTCCTGCCGGACCCCGGGCGGCAGTGGGTGGCAGCCCTTTACATATAATATATATAATGATTACAGTATAAGATCCAACTTTCGCGAAACTTTCGCGAACTCGAAAAAACTTTCGCAAGGGTTCCCAATATAACATGAACGGTCTTCGCAATTAAAACTCTTTACACGGACCTTTAGATAGATTACCATATCCACAGTATATGTGTGAGTGTGTCCAAATGTAATTAAGTATATATGTCTGCCTGTCTGCCTCTCTTCCTGTCTGCCTGTCTGCCTGTCTGCCTGTCTGCGTGCCTGCCTGCCTCCCTGCCTGCCTGTCTGTCTGCCTGCCTGTCTGTCTTTTTATCTCTCTGTCTATCTTTCCACTTCTCTCTCTCTCTCTCTCTCTCTGTGTCTTTCTCTCTCTGTCTCTTTGTCTGTCCGTCCATCCGTCCATCCACTTCTCTATCTATTTCTCCATATCTATCATGTCTGGCACTGACTGTCTGTAATTATTGGAAACTCACGCCGTATCCCAAACAGCACCTGGACCCTTGCTGTGCACCTCAATATCTCCACGCTGCAGCTCAGTGAGGTCACGCTGAGAAATCTGATCCCTCATTCCGAGCAATAGGGCTGATAAGGTAGCAATACAAAACTGACACCGGCAGTGTGCTCCCAGCTATTTCTACTTCCACCCCATATCACCAGGAAAAGACACAGCCTTTCCAGGAGTCTTAGGACTTGCTGCAACTTAGTATTCCTTGATTTTGCCGTGTCGGTTGTCAACCATCAATCAACATTGCCTCTTCTATGATCCAAGGCACATGCCATCTCCTGCGAGTACATTCTGTTACCCAACAACAAATTTCTTTCACTAGCCTGTGTGAGGTGAAGCCAAAACTGCTGCCACATCAAAAAAAAATGCTTCCGTGCTTCTTCAATGTAAAAGAATCCAATTAAACTCTGGAAAACTATGGGCGGAAGAATGCAAATGTCAAGATATGTCAAGATCTGTTCTTCTTGGCTCAATGTGGCGAATTTCAGTTCAAGGCGCAGCACTTGTGCCAGCTTTGTGAGCAGCTGCTCGCGTGCCGCCGCATCCTCCAGCCCTCGACTCAGGCCGTTTGCAACTTGCGCCAAATGTGAAAGCCTGGGGCAAGCCGGAGGTTTGACTCCAAAGAGGGATTCGGTGGGATTCCTAACTATGGTCATGTGCCAAAGCACAAGGGCGAAGGTAGCCCAAGGCTTGATATGGGTCTTTCTGTTGTGCCGGCACACCCCAGTCAGTTCCTCAAGTTGTCTAGCTTCCACCCAAGGTCTTGGCTAGCATAAATGAAACCATGCGGCAAACGCAGTCGAAACGTGTGTTGTTTCTGACCAGCCTCATATTCGGAGTGCACAGCGCCAAATCGCCTGGCCCAACGCGAGCGCAAGAAGTTTCGTATAGAAAAAAGTCCCCCTCAGCCCCCCCCAAAAAAACATACGCGATTGAGATCAAGTGGGTAGAGGGCCCATTTGCAAAGTACATAATAAGAATCAAACGCCGTCTTGTCCGGGCGAACTAATTAGTGCAACAATGTGTGAATATGAAACATTGGGCAGAAACAAATCAAGATACATCCCACTGGATCAAAGCACGCACCTGTAAGTGAATATAGCTGTTCAATTCTATGGGCATTGGCATTGCACATCCTACCAAGAATATGCAACAATGACATCGGCACTGAGGAGCACCTTTGAAACATTTCGCAGTTTCACAAATATGTTTTAAATAACTTCACCCACAAGCCCACGAGCATTGAAAATTGCACCTGCAAATGCAATATTCATCAATGCACACGCAAACAAGAATAAACACAGAAAGAGAGAGAGAAAGAGAGACACACACACAGAGAGACACACACACACATGCACACGCACACGCACTCATACAAACACCCAAAAAATGCGAACATTGCATCATACAAACAAATGCCGCGGGCATTTGTCTAAGTGAATTTGACGTATTGGGGTTGTCTAAAAGACCCGTCTGCTTTTCCATTTTGCCACAAAATGTTATCGATTGCTATCGTGCTGTTCCCTTTATATCGCCGTTTATCATTTGCCATGCTGCGGTATAATCACTACTTGTTCACATGACTGCATCGGTATGCATGTGTGTTCATGTAGTGGCGTGTTCGTTCCGAAGGGATGGAACTGGACTACCCTGAACTTTAAAAACCGTCCAGAACCAATGTTGCAAAAATGGAAACCTGCATGCCTATGCCTTTGCTCCAAATGGAGGGGTTCAAGGAAGCAACGCAATGAGGTAAACTGTTGATAACTCATCTATTTTTGCCAGGGAGTGTGCCCTTATAGTGCAGCCGATCTCATTCATTGCCATATTCACAGACTTGATCATTTTCGTTATCGCTTTGTTATCATTTGACCCCCTCACTACAACCTCTGCTTTTTGCCCGTTTCGGGGCATTGGGATCTTTTGAACAAAAAATATCTGACTCACGTTGCCTTGTCGTGTTTCCATTCTATGGTTTACTGAAATCGTACCCGCAGCAACCTCGAAGAGCGAAGGGACCAACCATGACCAACTCCTACTAAAGGTACATTGGTACATCGGAGAGAATATTATCTAGTCCCATATGATAAAAGGAGGTATACAGCATGCTTATGTATGCTTGATATGGCACACATTTGCTGTGCATGTGAAGGCTGCAGCGAATCTGGAATTTGGGTTCTGGACTTTGAACGGTGGCCACGGCTGTGGGAAGCTTACAGTGTTGGGATCTTTGGGATGTTTTTGGGCGCGGATTTGGCCAACTGCTTTTCGATTTCCAAGCTGGGCATAGCTAGCAATAAGCCTACGCAAGGATATGGAGAAAAATGCGACGAAATCTGATAAAACCCACAACCGCCTGACAGTCAGTGTTTTTTTCAAATACCAAATTTTACATTTAAGTGCAGTAAGTGTTGCCACCAAGATTTATCATGATATGTCTGCATATATGCATGTAGGCAGTTTGATATATATGTGTTCAGGAACGAAAGTAGGTTTGTTGCATTGATGATCATTGATGTACGTATCTACGTACGTACGTACTTCTGAAGGTATGGACGTATGGAGGTATGGCTGCACGCATGTACGCATAGATTGCATAGATGTATGGGTGTATGTCATGTATGGATGTATGGATGTATGGATGCATGGATGTACGTATGGGGGCATGGACGTATGGATGTATGGGTGTATGGGTGTATGTCAATGTGTGTCAATGTATGTCAATGTATGTCAATGTATGTCAATGTATGTCAATGTATGTCAATGTATGTATGTCTGTCTGCCTGCCTGCCTGCCTGCCTGTCTGTCTGTCTGTATGTCTGTATGTATGTATGTATGTACGTACGTACGTACGTACGTATGTATGGGTGTATGGATGTATGTCAATGTATGTCTATATGTCAATCGAAATCAATATGTCAATGTATGTCAGTGTATGTCAATGTATGTCAATGTATGTCACTGTATGTCAATGTATGCCAATGTATGTTTTGAAGGTAGGTATGTATGTATGTATGTATGTATGTATGTATGCATGTATGTATGCATGTAGGTATGTAGGTATGTAGGTATGTAGGTATGTACTGTAAGTATGTAGGATTATGATGTCGGTATGTAGGATTATGTCGGTATGTCGGTATGTGCGTGCGCGTATGCATGCATGTACGTATGCATGCATGCTTGCATGCATGCAGGCAGGTGCGTAGGTAGGGTCAGGTGGGGGAGGTAGGCAAGCAGGCAGGTAGGTAGGTATGTATGTGTCCGTTTTAAACTTATTACGGGTTTTCCACATTTTGGGTATCCCATCGTAACGAAACCCTTATAATCATTATAATTTTAATCCTTAAATATATACAATATGTATTATATATATATACACACATATATATAATATATATATATATATATATATGTGTGTGTGTATGTGTTTGACTGCGCCATCCACATAAACCTTTGGCAACGCCACGCAAAACAACTGTTGAATTGCTGGGCATGACTTCGCATGCACCGCAACGTCTCCCAAGAACAGGCCGCCAACCAACCCGTTCACAAAAGGCCGAGCACTTAGGTGAGCGCAACAAGGATTTGATAGAAACTGTGCACACAAGAATGGCTTCATATCCGCATCTCAAATTTTCATGCACAAATATGTGCAAGTCTCGTCCAGCAAAACACATGACCTATGAATATCGGAGCGGGTGCAACATCATATGTCATGTAATGCTACTATCGTTTCCTCTTCCGAATCTGTGCAGATTCCGCTTTCATCCTCCCGCGCTACCCCAATTCCTTCCTGACTTTCTGGCATGCTATGAGCTGCCTGCGTAAGGCAACATATCATCTCGCACCCGCGCTGATGCAAACATCCATGCAAGTTTTGCCACCTGCGCAGAGCAGGCAGGGAAGGAAATGCTTGTTTGCGAGATGCTTCCAAAAGAAGCCCTACACCCTATCGGAGTTGTGTTCCCAAAGCAAAAAGTTGCCGTCAAAAACTTGCAACCAGAACGGCCGGGCGGTTTCTGCCGTTCTACCAGCTGTTTTTGCTTTAACAAACGGCCGCTGAGCAAACAGTGTTGCTGAATGCAAAGAAATGCCTTTCAACCTTTCAACTAATCCCCGCCTCTTGCGGCGCCAATGGCCTTTCATCCAGCAAGCTTTGGCGGATCGCTTCGCGGAGTGGCGGCAAAAGCTGCCTGAGGATGTCCTGTCACATGCCACTGCAGTTGGCGCGGCCAATGTTTGCCTGTGTCAAATCAGGCCTGGGGTTTGCTACAGGGGAGAAAAAGACTTACCGCTATTGCGCGCTTGTGCTGCCTGCCCCTAGAAGGTTTGCGGCAGCAGCCACGGCAAAAACAACCAAGCTTCGCCGGCTCGTGCTCCACTGATTATGGAAGTGGCCCGCGTCAGCTTTGGTGGCTCATTATTCTGCGCCTCTATCAGCTTTGGCGGCTCTAGCGTGGCAAAATGCCGCGGCTAACGCCAAAGAATGAGTTGCAAAGCCGCTGAGCTGCATCTACCACCAGGTTTGTATAAGTTTGTTTGTCCATGACATTCCTGCAGCTGCCGTGCGCATTGGCTGGTATTTGTCCGTGCGAGCAGAGATACTATAAGCAGATATAAGCAGCCGAATTCTTCTGACAAATTTCACATAGTACAATTTAGAATCCTGCAAACAATGGTTCCTTGAGCTGGCGCAGCGATTACCAGAGTTTGAAGCGATGCCCGATGCCCATTGTTTCAGTTCACTGGTTCTGTCATTGTGGTCAAGGAAAGTGACTGCAATATACTTCAATCACCCTACAAACAAACCATAAATATCCGTGGCTCAAAAAGACAAACACACAGAAAATATGTGTGGAATACTAAGCAAGCAGGCCTAGTGAACATGACATGATGAACATGCGTGTCTCTATATGTCATGCCATGGGCACTATTTCAAAACATGGGAAAGGACGTTACAAATGCTCTCTGAAACTGTCTCACTTTTAACATCTCTTATATAACTATATAGTTGCGCCACAGACCAATGGAAATAGTGGTCAAACAATCGGCCATGAACGTTGCGGTAGTTCAAAGTTGAGTCAGTCGATCTTCCGGTGATCTAGTTTCCTTCTCCCGAAAGATTTCCCCTATCAAGTCCTCTTCCGACCATGTCTGAGTCCGACCTGTCTTCAAGGCACATCGTACTGACGTGCTGACATGTTCGGAACAATTTTGAAAGCACCTGCCATGGGTGGACAATGCAAGATTGAGAGCTGTACTTTTACTTAGTGCAACACTATGCCTGGATATTGAACGGTTGCTCCGTATGCTGTTCCCACACGCGCTGAAAGCATTAAGCAAATATAAAACCATATAAAACCTGCACAAACTCAGAAAGATATTTTTTGCTGAGCTTTGCATACTCAGGATATGCCCAGAATCATGATGACTCCACATTCGATTCAAGATTAATTAGTACTTTAAAATACTTTTAAAAAGTGCTAGCTTATTAAAAGCACACTGGCCAGGAAAAAAAAAAAAGCTTCTTTGGGGCAGAACTGATGGGGTGGTTTCAGCAAAGGTGGGAGGCTCAACATCTTGCAACGTGTTTATTTGAAACCAACATATCTCATTTTAATTCCCTCCACCTGTGCAACTTGTTCTCAATGTTGCTATGGCTTTATTGGGCTTTCCTATGTCATGCTGAGGCAAGTGGAACAAGTTGGCCCCCGAGTCATCTGAGTTCACTGTTCAACGACCATGGAAAACATTGAACTAATCAATCATGTTATAAGAATGCTAAAATTGTGTTATCATTTTCTCGCTGTACTACTCTTTTTTGCTTTGCCCCAGTGATAGTAACAGCGGCGGCAAGCATAAAAAAGAGGGAAGGACAACACGAGAAGCGATACTGACAGCTGTTTTTTCTTGCTGGTACCAATGGTACCATGAGTCGTTTTGCACGTGGGTCACCATGACACAGTGTTCACGCCACAAACATCTGCTAAAAGTTGAGTCCTTCTGCTTGAAGTGAGCAACTGCAAACGCTGCCAGGAGAATTTGTGACACGGACAAATCCTCCTCTCCAGGCCGTTGTGGACGACTGCAGCTGGTCCACAGGACATGCTCAATGAGCCTGCCACCATTCACGGCGCAATGAAATCATTGAGTTCACAAGGCAAAAAGAAGGAATGCCATGGAATGCCCACTTGATCAAGATTGCATGTGATAGCAGGCTTGCAAAACTGAATGGTTGAGAGCCCTGACCGCACGAGGTGATACTCTTGAACTTGGGCAGGCCGTTCACAGCATTTGTTGCCGACGCAACTGTTGACCACAAAGCCCTACAATCGTCTAAACTCTAAACCCATGAAGTTTTACAAGTTTGCTGCTCTTTAGCAATGCAAATGAGAAGCCTCAAGAATCCCAACGGACATTTCTCCTTGACTTCCTTTCAAAATTCCTTTCCAGCTCAAGGCCTCAACCACCCTTCATCAGTCCGTGGGCCTCTTGTATTGGTAGCGGCCCAGGTGGATGTGGTGCCCAGCGCGGCTATACAGCGCCAGAATATAAAGACCCTCCGCTGGTGCCTGGTGCGATGTATCCACGTCATGTAGTAACTTTGCCTTGGACTATCCACATATATCATATATCCAATTATATCCACATCATTCCACATTTCAAGCTGGCGACCCAATCGTCACCAAGCTAAACCTTCTATTTGAAACCGAAAGGTCATGTCACGATTTTCGCATTCTACTCTTAGTCTTAGACAAAAGAACTTGGCAGGAGGGTGTCTATTTTTTGCTTGACATGTTGTGCCCAAGGTTCCCAAGGATCTGGGCAGGGAATCCGGTGTCTCCAGCGTCTCGCAAAATTCTCCACCTGGAAGCGAATCTGCAAACCCGGTGCAGATTAGCAGGTAGGCAATCATGCAAAATGATTAGCAGCAACAACTGCTTACTGAGCCAATTAAACATAATTAAACCGCCTTGAATACACAAAGAAAGTCCCAAATCATAAATTCACGAAGCAACAGCGAAGCAAAAACTACAGTAGCGTCTAGCGTGTCAAACAAAGGTGGATAAGCTAGAACCACTCCCTATGTCCGAGTCGCAAGTTCCATGATGTTCTCTATATGCATTAAAGAAAATCTATGCATCCTTTTTACCGCCCTTCCCGCGCTCCAAAGATTTCAAAGCCCCAAGGCCATGCTTTGCAGAGGCTGTTGAGGCTTCTGGGAAGCGACAATTCTGCACATGACGCTGTGCAAGGCCTAGCAGCAGGCACGAATGGCCTGGAAAGCGTCCATGTCCATCATGGTTCATCATTTGAATTTGAAGCTCTTTGACTCATCCTTGGCTCATCATGGCATGACGGCCTGACGAGCCATTCAACATCATTCAATCTATTCAATCGCAAAGAATACCAACTTGCTGGCATCTAGCATCTTTTCCTTGAAGGATGGGAAGTCCGCCCATGAGTTGAGCAGGTCAACCACTTTCTTAGCATCACCCCGGTCTGCAGCACCTGACTGGATGAACTCATTCAATTCAGGAAGGAAGGATTCCATGCTAAAACAAGGAATCATTTGCACCATCCGCCCTTCAATCCACATCTCGATCAGCTGCATGTACTCGTTGTGAATCGTCGTGTAAATCAATTTGTTTTCCTCAGTTCAGTGCGAACCCCACGACGCCTTGGATCACCTTTCATTCTGCCATCATTCTGCCCAATCCCCCATACTGCAATGCAAGCGAAGGCAAGCATGTTGTGCGAGAATGGAGTCAAATGCCAACACATATTGCTCAACCCTAGCGAAGAACACAGAGGAGTCATCATATTCACGTGAATTCCAATAAAATGTTGTGTAGCGTATCGATTTTTTTATATTCTAGAATATTCTAGATCTCCAGCACAAAAAGCAGGCCATCAAATCCAAACTTGCTACAGTCCCATTGAACTCGAGTCGCTTCCTGTTCTTCGAACTCACGGCAGTGCTTCCGCTCAAAGGTTCGTAGAGTTTGGATGAATTGAGGATCATTAATGCACTGCATCATCACCTCAGGGTACAGTAATCATGGCTTGCCCGTGCTGAAACGACAACCCTGCAATCCTGGGTCACACTTGAAGAACTATAAAGACTGTTGAAATATGTTGAAATATGAAATATGGCTGTGTGCATGGTGTCAATGCACCAACACAGAGCGGCTGTCAACTTTATATGGGACACTCAGACACTCAGCCAAACAACCCTTCCCTCATTCTTAAAACTGAAAGCCCTCCCAAGTGCCAACCTGAAAGCAATAGTTGATATCGTACGCCATGACCCACTCTGACTACAAATACCGCAGTGCCCAACGTCAGGGGACCGCGCGTGGGATCAAGGCCATACAGAATGCGCTTGAGCCTCAAATACCCTGCGACGATTCAGAGCCGTGGTTCAAGTCAAAAGATTTGATTCTATGATGATACTTAAAAAGCCCTGCAGTCCATCACTGATTCACACGGCATCACCTCTGCGAATTGTGATCGGGCATGATCAAATGATGCAAAAACTAGCACGAGTACAATCTTGGCAATCTATCACAAGTGAAGCTATTCCCACAGTAGTGATACAACATGGTATAAATACAACGGTATTACGGTTTGGCCATGTCTTTATTAGCAGGATCCAAGACTCCGATTTCACCCGTGTTCATCCTCCAATTGTCGGAAGCTTGCCCACAGCCTTTCCTATATGCAACTATCCGGCCATCATATGGGAGAACACCCACACCCCTGCCTCCAGAATGGAAGGCAACCCTTGAAGCAACTGTTCATCATCTGCACCCGGCTCATGCAGTTGCAAGCGCGGCTGTTGACCGGGCCATGGAAAGGCAAGATCAACAGAATGATTGGCGCAAAGGCGACGGGCTGCTGGCTGCAAGATTGTGGCCCCACCTCAAACATGAGAAAATCTGCGATCTGACAAGGCGATCCCCGCTCTGGCCCTGTAAAATTGCTGCCGAGCTACTCCGAAAGGTCCGTGCCAGCAGAGGAGTCATGGCAGGTGTGAAAGCTACAGCAGCTGCTCCGGTGATCTCCGGTGTTCACTAGAATCGCTCGGTATCAATGATCGTCAATCGTGGCTTGGGTGCTGCCCATGAACTGCTCTTCTGAAACGCATGTAGGGCCTGCCAGAATTGTTGATGGCTTGACGTGCCTCATCAGCATGCCCAAGCAAGTCACACAAGCTCAACCCTGCAGCTCCGTCGGAACATACATCTATCTATCTATCTATCTAACTATCTATCTAACTATCTATCTATCTATCTATCTAACTAAGAAACTATCATTAACTGTCTATTTTTATAAATATAAATATATATATAATATCTATAATATACACACATAAATATATATACATATTATGCATATATGTGTGTGTTTGTGTGTGTGCGCATAAATATTTATGTGTTAACGAGCTTGAACCAGGAAAAACCATCATTCTGCCCGCATGTTTAGTTGTCCTAATCTGTCCTAATCATGTCTAGCATGACAACATTAGATGCTCATGGAGTAGATGGAGCAAGGTCGGTTCCGTGGTCCAGAATCACTCCTTCCTGTCAAGAACGAAGCCGCGCGCAAAGCACAAAAATCCAGTAAAATCCTACAGCAAGCATCTGAGCCCTCAAACCTGGTATTTAAGAGGCAGGGTTCTAAAGGCTTAGACTGAGACAACCACCCTGAAATTCTTAGATGATCTCATATGATATTTGACTGCGTGGGTGCCAACAGCTGTGGAGGACTGCCCCCATCCACCCCAGGCCCCGACATCCGGTCTCGACAGGGCTTGAGTGTGAACCTGACACCAAACCAAGGCATGAGAATCATGAGAAGGCGTGATGCCATGCTGCACTCCGTTGACTCAAACCTCAAAAGGATGCTCAGAAAATGAATGAACTTGGAACAACTTGGACATATGTTCAAACAACGAGTGGAGTTGCTCGCTTACTTCTGGAACTACGTTGCTAAATGTTCTCCACTAATTACAGGAAACAAGTCAAATGTGCCCCGCAAGACGTGTCAAGTCTGACTAAAGGTCTAATGTTTGCGTTAATGTTAGCTCCTGATTAGTAGCTAGGGTCGCTATTGTGGCAATTTTTTCCAAATTATTCTGAAACTCATGTATTGTTTGGAGGGTTCGCTTTTGTGGCAAGACAAAATTGGGAGAGCCCTTTTTTGAAAAAAAACGGTAATTGCTGAGAGGCATTTTTTTCTCAAAAACGCTGTAGCTCAGTCAAGTTTTTGCTCATCTCTCTATCTGAGCCTGTAAATGCATCTCTATCTGAGTAAGTTTGTTTGCTGGGTTCACTATTGCAGCAAGCTGTGCC
>Ga0126342_10018054_pt1 | contig 12128 bp, 11 predicted proteins | sample Cyp1metagenome_FD_92528 | JGI IMG/M metagenome (GOLD analysis project Ga0126342, IMG submission 92528) | Coral microbial communities from Lord Howe Island, Old Settlement Bay, Australia - Cyphastrea 1 metagenome | ecosystem: Host-associated > Invertebrates > Cnidaria > Coral ... | reverse complement strand
TGATCTTCCCAATTGAATGTAAAGTTTAACGGGGGTGGGAATTTATATTCCTAATCCCCTTGTTGATCTTCCCAATTGAATGTAAAGTTTAACGGGGGTGGGAATTTACATTCCTAATCCCCTTGTTGATCTTCCCAATTGAATGTAAAGTTTAACGGGGGTGGGAATTTATATTCCTTCAAAATCCCTAAGAAGTTGTGTGGGCGAACTGGGGGGTTTGCGCGTATGTTTACCATTCCCAGTCATGGGTGATTTATGACATTGCTTGACCGACATGATAAACATTAATCAAAGATGAATCCAAAAAAAAACGGCCATGCTTGTCCCATTCTATCCCCATTCTGTTCCCATGAAAAATCCGCATTCTCTCCCATTACCCTCTGGTTATGACTAACATAGCCATTTTTTTCATGGGTAAATCAACTATTTCTATGGACCATGTTCTATAGCTACCATTGATTTTCCACCGTTTTTTGTATGTTTACCAGAGGCTAATCCCATTTTTCTCCAACATTTGGCCGTTGCCGTTGCGTGGCCCATCTGTTGGGACGCTCCAAGGGGCTGCCAGCGTGGGTGGACATCGATGGCCCATTGCAGGTGGCCATCCGAGAATTCCAGAGGCTGGCGGTGCGGCGAAACGGCTAGATGTTATAATACATGTGTATGTACATATATAGTGTATATACAAAGAGTGTATGTATGTATGTATGTATGTATGTATGTATGTATGTATGTATGTATGTATGTATGTATGTATGTATGTATATATATACATACAGACATATATATATATATATATACAGTGGTGTGTGTGTGTGTCAAGCTTAGATTAAGATTATAATGTTGATGTTATCTCTAATATTGATTTGAATATTCTATTGCATTGTGTCATATCGTATAACATATATCATATATCATATCATACCTGGATCGAGAAACGGATCGCTACGGATCTCAAGCTGAGAAATTTGAGGCTGAACAGGAGATTTAGATGAAATAGATTGAAATAGTTCAGTGCTTCTTGTGGAGCGCTTCGGAAGTATGTCACCATTGTCCTGAAGCAATGAAAATCATGAAATAAAGCTTGGATACCACAGAGTCAACTGGCAAAGGTTTACTGGAATCCCGATCTCCCATGGATTTGCACCTGGAATCGGAAGACAATAGGGTCAGTGCAGAGGTAAAATTTCCACCACATGCAAACCTGAGTCGGATATGCATGAATGATTGGATTGGTTTAAGGGAAAATTTACAGGAAACCATAGATTTTCCCATTAAATATGGGGCTAAAACCTGTAAATTTTCCCTTAAACCAATCCATTGAATGAAGAGTAGGACCATCGGATGCTATGGATATTCCAGTAGAAATCGATTGGATTCCGAGATTTACTTCTTGAATCTTCTTGATCTCTTCGGAGCAAAGCCCAAAACTTCGGCGATTCTTCTTTTGAAAAACACATATTAATCATATTATATATATACATACATATACATATACATATACAATATACAATATACAATGTACAATGTACAATGTACAATGTACAATGTACAATGTACAATGTACAATGTACAATACATATATATATATATATATATATATCATATATATATGTTTATATATATATACATATTATATATTAATATATATATATAGTAAAAATATCCACACCGCAGGGTGGCAGGACCTTTGCCCTTATCAAGAGAAGAGATGATGAGCTGTTTTGGTCAGAGATGGGTGGCAGCTGGACCAAGTCGCATCTCTGAAAGCAGCAAACTCTGGGAAGTAGCTATCAATGTAAGTGTCGATGAGGCTGGTTCGCCTGGCTGGTCAACACATCAAAATCCACAGGATTATGTAAATCACGGGGGACAAAAAGGGGTACCCTCTGGTAATTTAACATAGCTATGGAAAATCACCATTTTTAATGGGAAAATCCACTATAAATGGCCATTTTCAATAGCTATGTTAAATTACCAGAGGGTATGTTATTTGAGACAGAATCCAACTACCAAAAAAGGAACTTTTTGGAGGTTTGGCCAACAAAACTTGATATGTCTTAATGATTTACAGAAACAACAAAAAGCAAGGTGATTAAAACCAATTTCTGTTGGGTAGGTGGTGGTGTGGGGATAAATCCTTATATTATCCCATGAAAATTGCCATACTCATTGGAGCCAAAATCCAAAGCCGTTCATCCTAGACCCATGTCTTGGTTTTGGTTTTATTGCTTATCACTTTGGAAGACTTGGAAGCCACATCAACAACATTAAAGGCCGATTAAAGGCCTCTTGTAGAGGCTCTTTGCCATCTTTCCGCACAAAGCCTCTGCTCCTTGGTCTGGGTATTCCATGACCCAACCTCGGTAGGCGCATTGAGAGGTTAAGAGCAGACTGGAGGTTATAGCTAGGTGGGTCTTCATGCTTGGGATGTCGCCAGCACTTTGGCACATGAACGCCACTGCCCTAATCAATGTCCCAGTAGCTTTCAATGTCCAGCTAAAGAGAAAAAGTTAGGAAACGAAACTACTAAAAGATGTAATAGGTAACTATTGCCATCTCAGGAAATATGGCCTTATATATGGTACTAACGTACCTCCATTTTAGGATCCTGAAGATCTCCCATTGATAATAGGTAACTATTGCATCTTTGTATCAAAATCACAAGCTCCAAATCCTTGCCGACCAGCCATCTCGCTCCCACTGGAAGATGTGCTTGATCTTGGCACCCTGTTCCCGAGCTTCCTGTGGCTCTTGGTGAACATAGAGTGGGGTCGGTGAATTCGATGATCCCACATGACTCGCTGCAAACCTCACATCTGTTCATACACCAACCCCCTGAAGCCCACATCCCCAGTCATCCCCAGTCATCCCAGTAGTCATCCCCAGGTCCTGCTCAACTTCTTGGAAGTAGGCCAATGTTCGGGCTCGGGCCACATTCAAGTCTGGGGAAAACAGCAGAAAGGTCTCCGACTGCTTCGCGAAGACTTCCCAGGAGACCAAGAAGCGCGTCTCCTCGTTGTCTCTTTCCTGAAAAAACGATGAGAGAAGTGGGTTTTGGAGGTTTTGGACCTGGTAAACTGGACTGATCAGGTCGAAACTGGACTGGTTGATGCTTGTAACTTTGGGCATCTTTGGGCTTTGATGGGCTGTGTCAAATGTGTCTCTTGGCATCTTTTCTAGCTGGGGATTTTTGATGAGGGTCAGATTGGGAGTCCGAAATTCACCTGTGAAACCACGTTTAGGTCACCTCTTTCGGTTGGGCAGCTGTGCAAATTCTGTCCAGGCACATCGTCCATGCGACCAGCGACAGCACGGCTGGTGGTGGTCATGAGTTCTTGTCTCAGCAAGCGATCCATCAGTGTCACCTCAGTTGGGAACCACAGCAAACTGGCACAGCAAACCAAGAAAAATGTGGGAAATGATCGCCACATACCCTCTGGTAAACAAACAGTTATAAGTTATAAACATAGCCATTGAAAATGGTGATTTAGTTCGTTGATTTACCCATTAATAGCATGGTGATGTTCCATCGTTTTTTATATGTTTACCAGAGGATATCGCCACTAGCCGGCCCCCAGGTCACCATAAGGTCTCCAGGTGACCATTGCGCCCAGCACAATGACTCGGGTGCCATCGAAGCCGCGATGTCCGGCCGTAGCCCCGCAGCTCATGGCGAAGTGTTGCGCGATACCTCGGATACCGGATCCGGATCCATCAATGGATTGGTTTTGTTGGGAAAAAAATACAGGTTTAAACCCCAGTTTTTTGATGGGAAAATCGGATTGGTTTCCGGTTAAGATTTTCCCTTAAACCAATCCATTGAGGGAGGATCCCGGGGACCGTCCAGGACTGATGACTGGAATCTGATGACTGGACTGATGACGTGACTCCACCAGTGCTTGCTGAGCGACGCTTCACCACCAGTGCCGTATCAACCTGCAATCCGGGCGGAGTGAACCGGTGAAAATCAACGGCAGCCGTTGACGTCCAAGAGAAAAGCCCTAAAATCAGGTGATGTGCGCCTTAATTGTCCGAATTCAAATTGCGGGTTTGTTGCGGCTTTGGGTGCCCAGTACTGGCCCGCCTGCTGTTCCGGTGTAGCTGCTCCTCCCCACACCGTGTCACCACCGCGCAAGCGGCTGAGTGGTCCCAGTGGCACTGGCAACAGGCCTGAGCATGCACAGCTATGAGGATAGAACGGAACGGCAGAATTGCTCATTGTCTCAAGAGCGAATACAGTAAGCGGATTCCATTGGCAGGAAAGGTTGGACCGGTTGAACCCAGTGGGAAAAACTTTGAACCCGTGGTCTGACTGCTCCTAAAGGCAAGCTGGAGTTCTTATGAGTTGTGACCCTCGCCAGCTCCTTGTTGCGTTGGTGTCAAACTTTGACTGCTCTTAGACAGCAAACCAACTGCTATCATCTTGTATGGATACCCCCAAATCATCCATTTTAGAAGGGAATTTTCCATTATATCCATTATAAACCATCCATTTTGAGGTATCCCCATTTATGGAAACCCCGCCTATATTTATGCATCAGTAAACATTCGGATGCGCTATGTTCAAGTGCACCTTTTTGCTTTCGCAACCGAGCTTCGAGTGAAGACGTGTTGCACCAGCGCGATCTTCAAGAAGTGGGCGAATCGCAGGCTGGAACCTATTGGCTTTATGGTCTGCCTGAAATGGGGGATCCCCAATAGCTGGATGGTGAAAAAAATAGAAAATCCGACTCAATGGATGCATATCTATGAAATCCAATTCAGCTCAAAACTCAGGAACTCAGGTGATTTGTTGCAGGTGGCTGGCACTCTGGCACCACGAAAAGTCCGCTTTGGGTTGACGGAGCTCTTCAGCTTAGCATCAGAATCCCAAGTTTGAGTTTACGGATCAAACGAAAAAAACGCCGACAGGTGCCTGAAGAGGAACTGGTCCCGATCATGAATAATGTCAACCCCGGATTAATAAACCATGGTTTATTAATTAGGGGGTACTCCTCCAATAGTCATGTCATAGTCATAATCTAATTAATCTACAATACTTCAATGGTACCCTCCCAATTAAACAATCGTTTGGGGTTTACTAATCCAGGGTTGACATTAGAACATCCCCAAACATGTTCTTCAACACTTTCATGAACTGGAAGCTGTAGAAGCTGTAGAGGCCGTGAGCATGAGGTCATCATGAAGTAGTATACAAAGCTACGAAGTGAATGAATTTAACTGGCGATGTCCCAAATCTATTACATTAAAAAAAAAAAACTGTGGGATAACATACGGGATAACATGGGATAACCATCCAATTCCCATTCCGATTCCACCAATTCCCATTCCGCTTCCACAGATTCGGCTTGGACACTGAGATTGTCCAACTGCGCTAAGAGGAGGTCGGTGGCTTTTAAAGCAGCCACCGCGTCGTTCATGCCTTGCTGTGGCGATTCGAAAGGATGACTTTCTGAAAATGGTGGCGATGTACGTATAGAAATGTGAGTGATGAAAAAATGATGAAAAAATGACTAGTGAACTTAGTGAACTAGTGACTAAGCCGTGTCAACTGGCTGACTTTAATAACTACATCCCAAACTCAACTACTCTGCAAGTTGACAGGCAAGGCGCTTCGAACTTTGCTGGTCAACAAGTCGAAGTTCACGGGTGGCCTTAAGGGTCTGCCAGCAGCCAACTATCTGGACAGCAGCCTTTTTGTCTACGTTCTTGGTGGATGATGCAACCAGAGCAAGCTTTTGTGGAAACTCTACAAAAGTGACTGCTTCAGTAGACCAGGATAGACCAGGAACGTTCAAAACGTTCGCGAAACAAGCTGGTCAAAAAAAAAAACGAAAATCCCTGTCCGGTCACCTAGTTCTCCCTCTGGCAAACTTCCTTGCCAAGGAGCAATTGGGATGTATCTAGGGCACTGCCTGGCACGGAGCCCATCCACTTCAAACGCAGCGCCGCAGGATCACCAGTCAAACCAGTGGTACCCTCTGGTTATGTCAAGATAGCTATTGAAAATTGCCATAGAAATAGTGGATTTACCCATTGAAAATGATGATGTTCCATCGTTTTTTGGATGTTTACGAGAGGGTAACCAGTGGTGTGTCATTTGATTCTGGCCCTTTGAGGTGTGTCTGACGGGCCTTCTTTCCCCTCGAGCTCTTCTCGAAGCAGACGCTCGAAGAGTGGAAAGATGCCCGTGGCAGCGTCCGGCGCCTCTACACCACGACACAAGGCTGGGATATTATGGGGTGTGAAACTGGAAAGTGCTTCAAACTTTCTCTGCTGGTACAAACTACCCTCTGGTAATTTAACATAGCTATGGAAAATCACCATGTTTAATGGGAAAATCCACTATAAATCACCATTTTCAATAGCTATGTTAAATTACCAGAGGGTACCAGGTTCCATGCCATTTCAAGTCACCACAAACATCCGAGTGATTGTTGCCGGTTCAAAGCTCTGCCCCTTCGGCATGTTGCTGCAAACACAACGGTAGGCTGTTGCCCTAAGAGAGCTCAAGCTACATGATTCCTCAGTGATTCAGCATGGAATGCAGTAGATAAGGGTAAGTTTGCTTTGACAGATGTGCCAAATCCAGCCAGTCTTAGATATCCGGCCAGTGATGACTTGTTTAGATGGTTGATGTCTTATCCCGTTATCCCATCTATGGCTGAAAATTGAAGCATCGATCATCGAACTACCTATTTGAAGTTGACCCAGTTTCTCTGTCCCGGCACACGTACCTTCAGTGATGCTGCCTTCCGGTCGCGGAGCAGCAAATGGAATCCAGATTTCAAGACAGATCAAAAAGAATCTCACAGATCTGCCAAGGGCAGAACGTTGGTTTTTTTCACGTTGGTAACAGCTGCACATCTGGCCTTCCCCATGGCCACGTGAGAGCCACCCTCACCAGTGCTGAGGTCCAACCTTAGCCGCCATCATTTTTAGAAAAACTGGCGATTGCATCTTGAGAAGCTTGTTGTCAGCTGCTTAATTGCTCGTTTGCTCATGAAACAGCTCCAACCATTTCAGTCATATGATAGTCATATGATGAGTTATGAGTCATTCAGCCTGTCTTCAAATGGATTTTGACGAGTCTTGAGAAGATTCCAACAACTCGGAAGTACCCATCTGCTCAACATCACCACGGTAACTGCCCGGGGTTGACCCTTTTGACCGTCAATTGTGTGGTCAAAATAATTTCATAAGATCAAATAAGTAATAAAAACATGTGTGTATGTGTATATATATAGTGTTTGCTCGTGTGGCCCCTCAAGCCATCTGCTGTTTTTGTTGCGAGAGGCAATGGTGGCTTTTCAGAAGTGCCTTCACTGCTCGTTTTCTGCAACAGCTTAATCTCCACCTCAGAGGAAGTTCCACAAGTCCCATGGTTGTCGGTTTCAGCATGGATCCATTTTGACCCCTGTTTCATCAAGTTTCATCGGGCCTTTGAACAGAGAAAAACGATGAAAAACTCGAAATCAAACTGACAGAATATCAGAGGCCAGTCCCCAAAGGCACATGGGCAAGTCGAAAAGTCACCTCATCGACACGTCCCCTCCAGTCGTCAGGTCCCGCCTCATCGACTGTCTGCCGAACCTGCCGTAGTCCATCAAGGCCCAGGTAGCCTGCCTGAAAGAACACTTGTCATCGCTACCAGCTACCATGGATCAGCCAGCGCAATAGCCTCTGCTAATGACATTCACAGTTTGCGAACTTGAAAATGGATGAAAATGGCCCATAGAAATAGTGGGATTTACCCATGAAAAAGCATGGTGGATCTTTCCATGGTTTTTTGGGATGTTTTCTAGGGCGCCATACCTACGGAGTCAGCATGGAAATTTTGTGCGCTGGTCGACTTTACGGGAACGACCCAGTAGCTTAATGCCCCGACCTTCGAAAGTTTGGCTGCAGTGAAAGCCAACCTCGTGAGCAAAATGGGATCCAAAAGCTATTGGATGTGGCATGATGTGGCTTACGTGGCTGGATTTCTGGTCCTTTTTTCATTTATAAATAGTTTACAAATTGTAGGTTTCTGATGATATTTTGATGGTCTTTGGCTCCAACAAGTGGTGTGTTTCAATCGATTCCAAAGGTCACCACAAGCCCGGCGAAGCAAAATGTCCTGCCAGGTGGCTGCTTGCACAGCATCCTGACCAAGGTCCGGTCGGATCCACTGAGCTCCAAGACTGCCTGCACCGCTCCAGAATTTATGCAGGCGCATGGTCCAGAAAAAAAGGGGTGCTGTCGGCACGCATCCGAAATGACCAGTATAGCGTTATAGTCTTGAACAAGAATTTATTGGTGTTGTTCTTATTTTTCTTCTTCTTCTTCTTCTTCTTCTTCTTCTTCTTGTTGTTGTTGTTGATGATGACAGGAACAAGTCTTCTTGCTCAAATGAGCTTCAAAGTAGCAAATGAAAGGATTCGGCTGTTGAAGCATGTTAAAGCTTTCTGGTTGCACATGCTATCGCTGACAATGTCAGGTTTGGCGATCAAAATGACACAAAGTAGCAAACAACCAACCACCAAGTGACAGTCAGAACCAGCTGGCATGAAACGATGGTAGAGTGAATGATCTATGCGAACAGAGCGAACAGACACTGCACCACGAGGAAAGGAATAATGGGACAATCCACTAGATCACGAATTTCTGCATAGAACTCCCGGCAAAAACGAGCAATTTGAGTCGTCCTCTTTGTGAAGTCATGAAACGAGGCACCAGAAAAAACACCCCATTGGTGACCCTGGCACTGGTTCGGCTGGTGTCGCCACTGGAAGGCTGTGCTGGATGGTAACCAACAGTAGCAGGGATGCAGCACGGATCCCATCCCTTGGTGATCTTGGAAAGACAATGATGTTGTTTTTATGTGATGACACGACCGAAAAGCTTTTCGGAAAGCTTTGCTTAATTGCTATATATATATATGGATTCCATACCTCTTCCAGGATTCTGACTGATATTACAATATATGAAAAAACGCCCCGGATCGAGGAAAATGGATTCGGATCTGTTGCGAAAATCCACGAAGCTCAGGTCGTTTGGCGTCGGCGCGGACTTCACTGCCACCTTTGAGGTATCAATGCCCACTCTCCGCTCCACATCCGGCCTTGACGTCATTAGAGGCCAGCTTCAATAGACTCGTCCTGACACGGAGATTTCGGTTTGGAATCCGAACAGGCACCAAATCGTGAGACTTTTTTCTAGCCTTCGGAGTATGAAAAAAACGGTATGCCATGGTATGCCATGGTATGCCATGGTATGCCATTGTTAGCTGTGGCCAGCCTCAAGCAGAACTTCACCACTTTTGTCCTCACTTTGCTGAGGCCAGACCTGACACCGGGCAATTGCAAAGAATGGAGCAGAGAATTCAACAAAGAATTAAACATATATATATATACGTATATATATATATACGTATATATATATACATGTGTATTGTGTATATATATATTTCGAAACATAAATAACTATAATCGTAATAGGATCCTATAGAATCAAATCTTGTATTATGTACATACGCTTCTGGGGGTGAGCATATATACATAATATATACATGTGCACACAGATTTTGCAGTTGAGAACGCAGTGTTTACACTGTTACGTTGCAAAGTTGTCAAGGCCGAGCGCCACTGATCATTAACCTTTGATCCTAATGGTCACATAATCGCAAACCATACGTAACCATGACAGTGTTAACCGACATAACCACCACCAGGGTCAAAAGGGTCAAAAGGGTCAAAAGGGTCAAAAGGGTCAAAAGGGTCAAAAGGGTCTTGGCCTTCGTAGAATGTAGTGCAAAGCATCCAGCAGGCATCGATGGAAATTGTTCCGCGATCGTCCATAGACCTGCGAAGTCATGTTTAGCCATTTAGTCCTTCGCTAAGCGTCTAACTTGGATGGTACACTGGCCATTTCAAAACAAAGACAAACAGAAAAAAACACACTTTTCTAAAACGTTGTTCATTCGACGGAAACATCTTATATCATTCTGTTGAAGTCCGGAGTATTTGTTCAAATTGTCCAATTTTTTGCACAAACCTGATTCATGATTTACACCTTCCTACCCACATTGCACATCGTTGCCAGTCCGAAACAATGAGATCATAATCGTCCTGCGCCGAATTTGAGGAAGATTATAATGTACCCGATGTACCCAGCTCAATCCACAACTTTTCACATCAAATCTTCCCTCAAGGCGGCCGTCGAGCGACCGGTGTTCTCCAGTCCAAGGCAGGATCGTCATCATCCGACCGCTTCTCACTCGCCTCGCAACGATCCGAAGCTATCTCTGCTCAATCAAATCATGACATCCACAAGTTGGATCAGAATTTTCTCGACCAGGTTGCTTCGCGCAACTGTTCCAAAGTTTGCCCAGCCATAAAAGGCAGAAAGAAGTCGTAGGTCAACTGCGGATTGGTCTTTTGCCTCAAACAACGCCAGTGTGTTCGACATTGAGGATGCGGAAAAAAAACACAAAGCTGCTTGTGAAGTGAAGCTGAAACCCTACAGGCACCCAACTACCCTCCTAAATTAGTCATTATTGATGTTTGCAAAGATCGTTGAAGCTTAGATGGCTTAGATAAAGTAGGAAGAGGATTCTGGAAATCAGTACCACTTCCATGTCTCCGCGACATTTCAGCAAAGCTTCTCGTTCACATCTGGCAGATTGGTTGCCTCAGCAATTCTGACTGATCTGACCATGCAGTAGGTTGATAGTATTTTTATAGTGGTATATAAACTTGTAAACTATAAATAGATATAAAATGATATAAATAGACCATAAACGATGACACTTCCTCAGCCACCACTCAGCCTTCAGGATGATTCATCATGTAAAACCTTATAGGCAAAGCCAAGTGACAATAAGCAAAGCCCACCAAGCGTCGTCCAAGGCCTTTTTTCGAGACAAATTTTCGAGCACGATCGGCCGAAACTTGACTTTGGGCGTCATCTGTGCAGTCCTAAGCTGGAGAATTGGGATGTCTTGGGGATTATATGGGATTATATGGATGTGGGTCAAAATGGAAGACCTAGGGGACCACAGATGTTAGTCTAGTTTAGTATTAACCATCCATAATTTTGGGGTACCTAATTTTGACCCATCCCCATATGGGATTATAGTAATCCAATAGGGGAATATAGGGGAATCCCATGGAATCCCTTTTTTAACCAGCCACTATTTGGGATGTCTTGGGAGTCCGAATTCCTTCTTCTCAACGCTCCAAGAATTGGCCGAGCCAGGTCGCTTCGGATGATATTCACGACTGTCGCCAAAGCCAAACACAGCGATCCGGTAATTGTCTTCGCCGACACGTTCCTCACAGCATGGATCAGCCAGGTCACAGAACAATGATAGGACTCACATGCGAGCTAAGAGGCTAAGGAGCATTAGGACACGAAAACGGTTGTTCGTCCTATTTGTCAGGTCGACAGTTATGTTCTCCTTCAAACTCCTTCGGTGTTGGACTGAACATCTTCGCTGTGACATCGTTTGACCGTACCGGAAGTCAACTGAACCCTGCGTTTGAACCGTGCCGGAAGTCAACTCCTCATGAAGATACGTGGAAGCTAAAAAACAATTCAACATATTATGAAGATTGGATTCCCCTACTAGAAAGGGTCCCGGTTCAACTTGTGGGTGTCTCAGCCGGATAGCAGGTTTGAAAGCAGCAGGCTACAGTCCTTGTGTTGCGAGAGTGTAGCGTGTTTGGAGGATGTAGATCATGTTTGATTTAGAATGTAGAGGAGAGATCTTGTGGGGTTTGGCGCCAACATGTTTTCTCCATGGAACAACTATGCATTTATATACTATCTGAATATTTGACATGTTGTGGATGAAACATTCATCGTTCTTGAAAACGTAGATGCATTTGAGTCGAGATTTGTGGCGTTTCCCACAGCAACTTGAAAAAAAATTCAGTTCCTCCACAGCGCAGTATACTAAGTATACCGGTACAAATATTATCTGATCCCAAATCAGTGAAAAAACATGTTGTTCATACATGATATATGGGGGTTGTCCTAAATTACTGTTCCCACAAAGGCCTCTTGGGCCGAGCTTGCGCCAACCTTGCGCGTTTCTTGCGCGACCACACTCCCGGATCACTTTCATCATTTCAGTTGTTTTT
>Ga0126342_10018053_pt1 | contig 12129 bp, 12 predicted proteins | sample Cyp1metagenome_FD_92528 | JGI IMG/M metagenome (GOLD analysis project Ga0126342, IMG submission 92528) | Coral microbial communities from Lord Howe Island, Old Settlement Bay, Australia - Cyphastrea 1 metagenome | ecosystem: Host-associated > Invertebrates > Cnidaria > Coral ... | reverse complement strand
GATACATTATATATATGACATATTATATATGATATACCATATATTTTACATTATATATATGATTTATTATATATACATATATATGACATATTATATATATGACATATTATATATATATATGATATATTGTTATATATATGATATATTAATATATATATAAGATATATTATATATAATATACATGCTATATTATATCACATATATGATATATTATATAATATATATATGTATATGTTATATTTTATTATATATATCACATATATATATGATATGCTATATATTATGTATATATATCTTATATATATGTATATATATATATATATAATATGTGTCTATATATATATGTACATAGGTATAAACCACTTAGTAATTGTGATGCACCCCCAAGTAGTAGGTCGACAAACAAGTTGTCTAAGATTTGTTGACCATACCTCTGGGGCATACCTGACGTGCCCCCAACATCCCAAGTGGATGAAGGCTTTCACAAACATTCACAAGCCAATTTCAGTGGCAAGGGGTATGCTCTAGGGGTCTGTTGAAATTGTCTAAGACAATCTAAGACATTGGGATGTCAAGCAGCAAACAAGCATCCAAGATGATTTCTATAACCATTGGAAGTTAGAAACATTTTGTTTTTTTAGCCACACAAATTAAACACAAACGATGGAAAGCTGGGATTGAGTTCGAATAAGAGATGGAAATTGAAGCACTATTACATACCACTATCACTATTGACTATGTATATTTCTAGATTTGAAAACACACTTGCTTACAGCACAATACACTTTGCACATTTACGGACCGATATGATATGACAACTTCACCGGCAAAATCCGAGACGACATGATTTTAGGGTCCGACCTATTGCGGGGATGGATTGTTTACGACTTCACCAGTTTTTGCAATGGCCAATATTTGAGGAACCAGCACAGGATTTAATGGGATTTAATGGGATTTAATCGGATTTTATGGTGGTTTAATGGGATTTAATGGGACATACCCTCTGGTAAACTGACATAGCTGTGGAGAATCACCAATTGTTCATAGCAAAATCAACCAAACAATGTCCATTTTCTATGGCAAACGGCAATGTGTTACTGTGGAGTACAACTACCAATCCCAACCGGGGCCCTATGACAAAATGCGGCTGAAAACCAGATGGCCGGTACCCGATTAGGTTCTCTCAAAGGCTGTAAAATCTGCCAGACAATATGGGAAAATTAGTCAGGAAGACAAGACATAGGAAACTATCGGAAATCCCATAGAAATGGAGGTTTTTCTGGTAAAGACGTCTATACGTGATCGATTTTCCGAAAAACCCTGTTTGATTAGTGTACCAGAGGGCAATTCATCACATGAATTCGAACATGGTGTTTCTGATTGTACCATTTTCTTGACGGAGATATCCATACAGATGTCTATGTCAACTAAAATGTATAGATATAGTACATATATATAAAACATATCTATATCTATACACATATCTATACATTTCCTGAGAATGTATAACATCTATACATACATTATTGCGTGTATATATATATATAGCCATGGAAAATGGCCCATAGAAATAGATGATTTTCCCAGCTAGAAACCTCCATTTATGGTTGGGATTTTCCATGGCTATGTTAAATAACCAGAGGGTAAATCCCATTAATATCCCATTGAATCACTATAAAATCCCATTGAATCACTATATGTATACATACATAGGGCACACTGTAGATCAATGGAGACAGCTGTGGTGCCATTGGACACCTCCCAGGTCCGACCTACCGGCATTCTTCCAGCACCTTGCTGGGATGCCAAGAGAAGCGAAGTTTTTTTGGGGTACCCGACCTGGTAAACATACAAAAAGCTATTGAAAATGGCCATAGAAATGGTGAGTTTTCCCATGAATAGCATGGTGATTTTCCATAGCTATGTAAACGTTTACCAGAGGGTAGCTTTTACCAGAGGGTAGCATATTAAGACAAAGCCAACGGTTACAAGGTTCTTAGTAAGTTTCCTTCTTCTTTTCAAACACTTACAAAAAAAAAACTGAAGGAAAATCGGAGTTTCCAAATCGGGATGCAGCGTGGATCATGCGTGGTATCAGCTACAACCATCAAAAAGAACAGAACATTGCGACCATGCAGAAATGCTTGAAGAACTGGTTTCCAACTCCAAGCCAGGAACTAGGGCCTTTGTATTTCCCAAGACTTGGAGTTGTTTGGCATTTTCAACAAGGGGAACATATTTGTGTGACTCTTTGAATTGTTTCCCGACGGTTTTCTGGGTTTGATTGTTGCCTCTTGTTGGTGTCACTCCAAAATCAGTTGCGAAACCACCGCTTTTGAACTGGGACAAACCACTGTTCGTCCAACAGTTTTCCCATGATAGCTGGCTCCAAAAACACCATATCACTGCTCGATCCATTGGCTGTTGGAGGACAGTAGCGAGTTGATGGATGAACCCTGAGTAGACCTTGCAGTTCCGTGACGTGAAAAGATGCTTGTTCGTTCAAAATCATGCCCAACTCTAGAAAAATTGTGACAATGAACCAACCGTTGGCAACAAATCTACCAAGAAATTCTGTTTATAGCAGCCCCGAAAAAGATAGAAAAGTCAATTATCACTATTCTAGTAGAATTCTACTTTGCTATTCTTGTGGCGGTTACTTTTTCTGCCCAGTCACAGCCAGTCTGTGTTTCCCCCATGGATCTGCCATCGGTTCCGTCGAGAACTCGGCTCCGGATGAGGTGCACAGCGTGCAGGACTTCTTGCAGCGGGCGCATGCCGAGATGCCCGATGCGAGGCGGGGAACCGATGCCATGGTGGGAGTTACACTCTGGTTATGTCAAAATAGCTATTGATTCAATGGCCATTTATAGTGGATTTTCCCATGAATAGCATGGTGATTTTCCATTTTTTTAGGTAAACGTTTACCAGAAGGTATATGGGGATAGGATGAGAATTCATCGGATTTTTTGGGCTTTAGAGAAAAACCATCATGGGGATAGGATGGGAAGTAAACGCATGGATGTATTTACTTATATATATTTATATAGGTATGATATATTATAAACCACAAGTCATGTAAGCATCACTGTACACATTTTTTTCTAGCTATGGGCTAGGGGTCCGCCAGATTTTTGAAAGTCAACCCATTTGGACGGCAACTTATTTCCCACGATCAGCAAGTCACATTGATAGTACCTGGGTATTTAGGAATATCCTCTGGTAATTTAACGTAGCTATGGAAAATCACCATTTTTAATGGGAAAATCCACTATAAATGGCCATTTTCAATAGCTACGTTAAATTACCAGAGGGTATTCATTCAACCTGGGTATTTGTACCAAACATCATTTCGACCTGGTCCATCCCTTCGCCCATCGCCCAAAAAAACCCCTGGGCCATTGTACTGAATTCATGCCATTGGGGCCATTGGGGTCAGGGGAATATATGTCATCTTTGGTGATGTACCCTCTGGTAAACTAACATAACTATGGAAAATCACCATTTTCAATGGGTAAATCCACTATAAATGGCCATTTTCAATAGCTTTTTGTATGTTTACCAGGTCGGGTCATCTTTGGTGATGTATCTCTATTTCTATTGGCTGTAATGTTGTAACCCCAATGCCCAATGTCACCATCCCCAATAGAGCCAAGCATGAAACTGGGAAAAAAAAAACAGCCCTCTTCGGCGGGATGTATGGCTGGTCATGACTGAAAAGGCTTGGTCATGGGATGATTATGATAGTTATGGCAGTGAATCTCTCCATGTTTGTTGGCAAAAAATCCCCGTTTCCTGAGTAAATCCGGTGGATTTTTTTTCCCATCTGGGGTTTCTGCTAGAGAAAGCCCCAATTCTGTGACAGATTACATCTCCCCTAAGCCCAGAAGCCCAGCCTTGTCAGTCCAATCCTATGGAAAAAACTCATCAATTCAACATTAGGTCACCATTAGGTCACCTATGTAGTCCACCTATGTAGTTCACCATGAATTTTGGGATAGCAACCACTTAACTTTGCGCTGGACGAACTGACGAACATCGGAGGCTGGTGAAGATGACTCACGAGGCGCAAGGCCGCGTCTTCACGGCGCAGAGCAAGTTGCTGGGCGATAAGGCGAGCGCCCAGCGGAGCTCCCAGCGGAGCTGGGGGTGAAATCGGAGTCGTGGCGATTTTTTTTTATGGTGAATGATCCCATATTATCATGGCTGGGTGGTGGTTTCAAACATTTGGATTATTTTCCATTTCATATATGGGATGTCATCCGCAACCCATTGACGAACTCATATTTTTCAAGATGGTTAAAAGCACCAACCAGATCTATATATCTATATTATCTATATGGAAGCCATGTGTTTTAAACCATGTATTTTCATGGGAGTTTCGTTGCCCAAAATGGTTTCTTTTTGCCCATTCGAGCCCCCAAAAGGGTTTCAGTGACCATTTCGGGTGAATGATCCCATGCCATCATTTTGGCAGTGAAAATGAGGGAAAGAACGTGTGTTTTGGCTTGAGCTATTTTTTTAACTCACAGTTACCCTCTGGTTATGTCAAAATAGCGAACTGGAAAATCACCATAGAAATAGTGAGTTTTCCCATGAATAGCATGGTGATGTTCCATAGTTATGTCAGTTTACCAGAGGGTAGTCAGAAACAAGAAGAACAAAGAGGAGATGACTTGCAAGATCATCACTTGGTCATACCATCTAGAATGAGAAAATGGCTTTGTCTTTGTGATCCGCAAAAGAACATGGGATGACCCATCCCTTGGGGTACAACCCCGAAAATTTTCCCTACAATTCATTGGGATTGCCGATTGGATCCCCATAGGTCGGCCACTGATCCATCGACCTTTTGGTCGTTGTGTCGGTGGTTTGATCCATCGGATTTGAACCAGTGATGAAGCAATTTTCTTATCATTTGGATAGGAAACAATTATTGTGTGAACCGTTGAGTGAGACTTTTTCGATCTTTTTTGTAGATTGATGGAACATTTTCGTAAAAGCATCCTGTGAAAAACTGATTTGTGTCCGCGGGGATTTTTAGGACATCACCGTTAAATGGGCGAATCGCCTGAACCCCGTTCCATGGTTGATCATCATTTTCCCCACTATAACGGTATAATATATATATATATTGGGGGTGAAGCCACCAATTTTTGAACACACTCATCTCATGCACTTAGTTATATATATATACATCCCATACAACATCCCCAGTGTAGCCCTATCTTGGCAACTTCCCCCCCTTTCCGATTTTTCCCGCCAGGAGTTCATCCGCAACAACTGTCGGGTGACGATGCAGGAAGTTTCCACCGTGCGGATGCCGGGACGATGAAAGCTGGGTCAAAGTTCTTTGTTTTAGACATTTTTTGGTGAAAAATCCTCAAAATCTAAAGATAGTATGTCAAGAGAATGGTATATAGATATAGAGATGTGGATTCACTATCGGAATCAATTTTTTTCAGTATCGAATCCAGAGATTTTGTCAAAATCGATGATATGGAACCCATGAAACGATTTGTCAACATCGGGATGAAGTTGAGAGCATCGTTCCAACATGGCTCACTGGCGGTGATCCACTTAGTTTGCTAAGTTGGTTCATAAGTGAAATTTCATTTGGGTTTACTATATCTACTAAAAACAACTAAATACATAGATCTACCTGGTTGATATACTATAGAAATACTAAGTTGCTTTCTACAGTGAAATTTATCGATGGTTTTTCTCAACCAACACACATCACCTAGGGCACCACCTTGAAGTGGCACCCCTAGATAGAGCCGAAACGCGTAGAACCAGCATGGAACTGTTCGATGATGTTTCATCCATATTTTTCCAGGTTTCAACCATTTTCCAAGTTTTAAATCTATGACTTGGGGGTTGCCATGTAGGAATTCATGGACCTTCGATGTCTTTCCGCTTTACCCTGAAGCTTACCCTCTGGTAAACGTCTACATAACGAACTGGAAAATCATCATGCTATTAATGTGTACATCAACTATTTCGACTGGGCCATTTTCCCAGTTCGCGAACTGTGAATGTCATTACCGGAGAGGGTTGATCCCAGAAAATCCCAAGTTGTCCAGCGATAAAATCTGAGGTCAAAGAGGAGAAGACGCCCGGGGATCCCAGAAAATCCCAGAAAATCCCCAGGTTTTGTGGATGAGATCATCTCAAGTCCAATCTGTGGATGGTTAAAGGGTTCAAACAGACATGGCAATTTCTAGCTGATTTATGATGATGATCCCTTCACCAATGAAACATGGCAATGTTCCATCAATTTACCCGACCTGGTAAACATACTAACATAGCTATTGAACATGCCCATTGAAATAGTGGATTTTCCCATTAAAAATGGTGATTTTCCATAGCTATGTTAAATTACCAGAGGGTAACCCGCAAGATCCGACAAAAAAAGGGTTGCTCCAACTGATTGGTAAATGCTTGTCAAAAGGGCGAAGAACATGGGTAGTCTTGCCTTATGTAGATGATTTTCCATGATTTTCCCAGCTATAAAAAAACCTCCATTGAGTGAACGGGGATTTCCCAGCTTGCCTCTGAAAAAATCAATAAAGCGAGTTGATCTCTGAGTGTATCATCCACCACATATATAATCATAGACATACACACTTATAGACATATTACACACATATGTATATATATATATGTATATATATATATATATATATATGTATATATATATATATACACATACGGTGTACAGTATATATATAACTATATATATAGCTCTATGTAAATATAGCTATATATATATATAGCTCTATATGTATATATATATATATACATGTGTGATGTATGTACGCTATGTTTGCTTGCCGAATCCCGGCTTTGGATCCCCAAGGCAGAAGAAGAAGGAGGGCGCGACACCCGGTGAGGACTCCGACAGATCACATCTGCCAATCGGCGTTTCCGATTGGAACGGTTTATTTGAGCTATATATATATAGTTATATATATATAGTTATATATAGTTATATATATATATATAGCTATATAGTTTATTTGACCACTCACTGTGGTATGGAAAATCATAGGAACATACGCAAAAAACCAAAGGAACATATGGACACACCCTCTGAACACATCCCCCAACAAAAATGTGGAGGTTTTCACTGGACCATTCTACTAAAATTGGGGATTTTCCATTGCCATGTCTGATTACCATTCTGGTACTCGGGATGGTGTGTGAAAATTGGGAGCCAACATCAGTGGTGGTAAATCAACCATAAGGTGGTGATAGTCATTAAACCCTGCATATGATTTTGTGTCTGAACATGGGGGATACCATGAAATTGTAATTTTACTAGGACAATGATGATCAAACATCAAAGTTTTGGGTACTCTATCTTCAGGCAAACCCAGGTTGATTTCTAATGTTGATCAACATCTTAGAAGAGACAGGACAGTTTCAATGTTCCCTGCAAGTGCAGATGTTCTCTTTGTAGCTCATAGGTTGAAGGATGTTGAGTCTGGCGGTTTGCAAATCAAGCAGATTTTATCACCAATGATGTTGCTGTTGTTCATGGATTTTAACACCAACAACATTGCTGTTGTTCATGGTCAAACCCAGCAATCAAGCAAGAATTGGAAATATCACTTGCAGATTGAAATGCATATAAGTGGATATGAGGGATCTGAGCAATAAAAATGGAACAATAAGGGGAGTTTCCCAAGAACAATGATTACACTATTTTGGATTTGGATGGTTGAGCGGCGATTGAAATGCTGAAGTAGCCGTGAATACCGGGCCAAAAGTACAATAAGAACTTGGATGGCTGTAACAAACAAACCGCTTGTGTATGAGAACCCACCTAGTTATAAGTTGGTTCAATACCCATCTATCTCTCTCTCTCTCTATCTATATAGACCGATAGATGAAGTCATCATAAAGCCTAGTTACTCTAGGTATAAAGCAACTTAGCTAACGAACTGAGGCACCAGCTTGGGCTGTTGTGGTCACCAACCATGGGCATGGAAGTAGAGGATTCCTGTCACCAGCTGGTAAGCTATCAGCTTGCTATGGGAAAAAAGCACCTTTAGATAAATCATGATAAATCATTGAACTAGATGTTTCCATGGTTTCCATAAACGATAGATTTTCCAGAGTCAGTTTATTTGATTTTTATTTTTAAAACATGGTTTCCAGAATTTCCCGCCCATTTTCGGACAACCCCAGTGGACCATTTCGACATTTGCCACAGGACGAAAGGATGAGCATGGAATTTGCCAACGAGCGGGATCGCCTCAAGAAAGAGGCAGGCAGTGCCTGGTGCTTTGGTTTCTGCTGGGCTGGGCTGAAGGGAAATAGACATGGAATACATGGAACTCTTGATTTTGGCCATTGTTTTGCCATCCAAATGAAAGAAGCTTCATGGATTTTTATTTCGGTAGATCAATTCTAGGAAAGTTGAGTGTTCGAGTTCTGTGGGCCCCAGACTAAAAATGCTGTCTTGATGGATCTTTCACCATCAAAGGTAGATTCCGAGATAAGAAAAACATCAAACAGATGGTCTTGTTGCTCAAAAGTGACCAATGATCCTTGCTTATCACCAAGTACTCTCTGGTAATCAAACATGGCAATTTTTCAGATCCTTTTTTTCAAACATGTATGATTTTATATAATATAGACATGATGGTAATGGAGAAATCATCGTTCACCTGGGGGATTTTCCAGCCATTCTGAGTGGTCAGTACTGGCTATGTTTCTACCACAAAAAAACCAGGAAAATTTGCTGCTTCATGAATTTTTCATTCCGTTCATATTACGATTGAATCAGCTTTTATCATGATTTACCATGATTTACCATGATGATATATCGTTATATAAATCATGTTATTCTGATTGGTTGGCGGGTGAATCTAATTGTAACGATATCATGACACTATTACTATGTATTCCCATACTTGCTGCTTACGTAGTTATATTACCACTATATACCACCACCTAAATTCAACATGGAACCCACCAACGGCTATATCCAATAGACAAAAATCTTCGAACTCGAAACAGTTGGGGCTTTCATGTGACATTTAGGGCTTTTAATTATCCAAGTTTTCATGACGCCCAATTGATGAAATTTTGATCATCAGATCATTTACCTTGAACTTTGGGGAAATTTGGGGGCTTTGAAATCTGTTTCATGTTTTTTTGTGAACTGTGCTTCAACGCAAAAATTCACCCATGCTCCTGATGTCAGGCAGGAGATACGTTGGCAGAACGCGATGCAAGGCTGAAACACAAGTACCAACAGATCCAACAGGTCCGGCCGAAGGTTCCGAGTGGTAGATGATGAAAGTACCAGGGGATCATCCCACTTTCCGAGTTATCCCCATGGTCACTGGTCCATGAATCGACCTACGAATGATTCTGGGATGATCCGATTGATCCGATCTCAACGGTTTCACCCGTGGCCAAAAAGGCCCAGGCTGGATCATCCCCTAGCTGGGTTCATACGACTCGTTCATGGATTTTGGTGGAGCTGGTTTTCTTGGGATCCTCAAAAATCCATAATCCTAAGTCATAGCTGCGCAAAATGGTGAGGATCCCATGGAAAGCTAGCTATCGGAATCTTTGGACGACATTACGAGCAACCTATCGGAATCCGACTTGAAAGCAGCCATTTTTGATGATTTTTGATGGGGATTTCGATGAATTTGACCAGAACTGGGGGGCAACTGTGGGGTAAAACACCAACCAACATGGTGATACGATTCGATATTAGCGGGATATAATCTAGCCAATTGATAGAGTATTTGGTTGTGTCTGATTACTGTAAATGAGAGAATTGCCTCCAATATATTGCAGTTTCAATTGGGAAAAAGGCGATATAAAAGAGTGTTTTTGGCGGTTGTGCAATAATTTACAAGCCTAAACCGTTGGTGGTCTGAATTTTGTGCATGTTGTAGGTGGTTTGCTGTCCCGAAAACATGGCTGGATGATGCAAGTTCACTATGCTTTGACAATTTGAGGGGTTTGAAGCGACCAAACCAAGGGGGATTGAAGTGCGAACAAGCACCTCATTTGCCCAATAGGGTGGCTGATGCCCCTGAAAATGGTGACTTCAAGTGCACCGAATCACAGAACTAGTCAGTGGGAAAAAAAGTCAACCACTGATCCAAATTTCAAGCGGAACCATCCTAACTTTGAAACAACCAAAACCACAAACACTGGAATTCAAAAAGCTTGGCTGGTTGAGCGAATTCGTTGATAATTCCAAATGGTTCCAATCTATTTTTGATTTGCCAGTCTGAAATAGGGAGCTGGCTTTGTTTTGCACACTCGCATGCGACGATTTGCAGCTTTCTGAAGCATTGCCAAAGCATAGTCCTTTTCCTTTTGGCAACATTGGGACATTCACAGGCATACAACGACCCGAGCCAGTCAGCCAGTGTTGGTAGTGCCAGTGGGTACATTTAGTCATCGGACCCACGCAGACTGCCTAAGTCACTAGCACAGGTGAACAGAATGCTAGTTCTTTGTTGGTATCATTTAATCACAATGGCTCGTTTACTGGGGTTTCCATAGTGGGTTCTACTCATCCCTAACCAGACAGTATAAGGCCTAAACCTCAAAGAATCTGCCGCTCGGTGTCGTACTGGTGCCACCATGGCCGTCATGGCACCGCTGTGATCATTGATTTTCTGTGGTGACAGGCAGGGATGAATGGGGGGGCTGAACATCCACACCAGTTACTTATTCGCAAAGGCGGAAAAAAAAGGAGATGTTCAAAAAGCCACCTGAATTTAGCTCACAAATGGGGGTTTCCTAAAATGGATCCTCAATAGCTGGATGCTTTAGAAGTTTAGAACGGAACATCCTTAATTATATAAAACTTAAATGTTGATTTAGTGGTACTCCCCATCTTAGGACACCATGTCACTTGAACCCTGGTTGGTCGATTGAAACAGGGGAACAAAACCAACAGCACCAAACAGGTAATGAAAAAAAAACTCGCCCAAGTTTTGATGCTTATGGTGCTACCGTGGTGCTACCCATTTGAACAATAACTAAATATTCATTGATTGCCAATGTCATTGCAATAAACCTGTCGAATGGTCATAATAATATACACTCTGGTAAACATACAAAAGTCGCGAACTGGAAAGTCACCATTTTTAAGTTCGGCAATTTTCATGAACTAAATGGCTATGGATCAATACCTATTTAATACCATTTTTAGTGGGATGAACATCCATTTTAACCCAGCTATTTTGATGTGAACTACAGGGGTATCATGGCCATTTTCAATAGCGAACTGATAGTCATGACCAGGCCGGGTACCATGTTCGACCAGGATCCTGGTACCGTCAGCCAAGGCTCGGCTGGGTGGTAAACCACTTGCCTTTTTTGGCTGGTGGATCCATGGAATCGTAAGAGGTAATAATCATAGTATAATTAACCCAGTTATATGTGTAATATATATATAGTACACATATAGTTACAATAATCATAATAGTAATAATAGTTACTGTAATATAGTTACAATAATAATACAATAATAATCTTTAGTACACATATGGGTATGGGTCAATACCTATGAAAATACCATTTTTAGGGGGATGAACATCCATTTTAACCCAGCTATTTTGATGTGAACAGAAGGGGTACAAGGTTTTGACACACTGCCCTATGTGTAATATATATATATACACATAAATACAATATATATATAATTATATGGACTAATCAATATAATGTCCACATGCCGTTAATACCCCCCACATTAATAAACCCACCCCGTAATAAAGTATGCCAACTTTTTTTTCCTGTTTTCAATTAGTTCCCTTTTCTGTATTCGTTTTAAATTAGGCAATTCATTTGGGAATACTAAAGTGTTTTTTTGGGAAAGTTCCCTTTTCTGTATTCGTTTTAAATTAGGCAATTCATTTGGGAATACTAAAGTGTTTTTTTAAGAAAGTTCCCTTTTCTGTATTCGTTTTAAATTAGGCAATTCATTTGGGAATACTAAAGTGTTTTTTTTTAAAAGAAAGTTCCCTTTTATGTATTCGTTTTAAATTAGGCAATTCATTTGGGAATACTAAAGTGTTTTTTTGGGAAAGTTCCCTTTTATGTATTCGTTTTAAATTAGGCAATTCATTTGGGAATACT
>Ga0126342_10018052_pt1 | contig 12129 bp, 10 predicted proteins | sample Cyp1metagenome_FD_92528 | JGI IMG/M metagenome (GOLD analysis project Ga0126342, IMG submission 92528) | Coral microbial communities from Lord Howe Island, Old Settlement Bay, Australia - Cyphastrea 1 metagenome | ecosystem: Host-associated > Invertebrates > Cnidaria > Coral ... | reverse complement strand
TACATGCTTCAGTCGTCTCACTGGCATGGCCCCTGCACAAGCGAATGACACGCACTTTTGTATGGCTCAAGAAAGAGGCAGCCGCTGCTGCTTCGGGTTTTTTCCCCCGTTTGGGGTTCGCAGTTTCATTTCTTTCAGGTTCTTAGTTTGAAACTGTTTCTTTTTGTCAAATCATGTTGTTTTTTTCAGTTTTTTGCCTTGCTTAGGTGCAAGGCGTTGGATCTGGTCGAGATGGGAGGCCATTTCAGTGTCTTTGTGGAGCATGTCGACTCGTGTCGAATATCACGACTTTCACGACATGACTGCGACACAAGCGGAACATAGCGGAACCATTTAAAGATATGGGAAAATATGGGAAGATATGTAAAGAGGTCGCTCTTCTCGTCGCACAAGAAGCGCCCAGTCTTGGCCGCCGATGTCTGAGTTCTGCTCATTTTCAAAAAACTTTGCTGCTGGGACAAGGTTCAATGTCAAGGTGTCAGTACATGTCAGTACATGTCAGTACATGTCAGTACATGTCAGTACATGTCAGTACATGTCAGTACATGTCAGTACATCTTTAGACACTGAAAGATCTTAGAGGATCTCAAAGGACTGCCGCCCCGCACCCTCCCTGACTCGTCTGCCTGACTCTGCAAGGTGGGTGTCGGAAGGGCACCTAACGGTGTTCGGTGCTCAGTGTGTCCTTGAGACCGTTGAGACCCACATCAGACTGACTCATCCTGGCGCATCGCCAGAGCATTGCCACATTGGTCCAGGTTTGGCGAGATCACGCCGTCCCAGGAAAAGGCATGGCAACTTCCTGTGTGACACTTGAAAAATGCACAGAAATGCTGAATGACACGCAACTGCAAGTGTCATATTTTGAGACATGCAACGGCTTTGTTCGCTATGTAGCTATGCAATGTGAGAACTGTTGGTCCGGCAAATTACATTTTGAGTTTTTAATCGTTTTTCGCAGCCAACTGGTGCAAGCCTTGCCAGCTCGAATCATGCGCCAAAGAAAGCCAAATTTGCTGCGGTGAGCCTGTCGTTGCGGCAGTGATGGATGCTTGGGAAGCTGGAAAGACAAAACATACTCTGTCCTTCGAGGAACATGATGTCACAGTGCCGCAGAAAATCTATCTGAAATGGGTCAAGAGGCGTGCTTAGAACATCTTAGAACTCCCTTTCATGATTTTGGTTATGGTCTCATTCACTCTGATGGCAGTCCTGGCTTTGAACCAACATGTTGTCCTTTCCATAGAGCAAGCAATTGGCCAACTTTGCTTTCAACGAGTACATGGGCCACAAGACATTGCAGGACGTGCATTCCATCCCCAATTTTTGGTCGTGGATGCGTTTGGGTTTCCTTCCTTTGGTGATTCAGCCGAATTGGGCATATTCTGAAAGCCATGCTGAAGATGCTGCCAGTGCGTTTGACCTCAATACAGTGCCTAATAGTGTGTGGGACATGGGAGGTTACCAAGTTCCGGTGGCCGGGGACTATTTACATTGCAATTTACAATGGAATCATGGGTGTGCCATTCCGGCAGGTAGCCCCTGAAGCTTCATGTAAATTTCCAGCCGAGAAGCCAACTTGTGGCGCTGGTATGGAAAAGAGATGAAAAGGGTGCATGCCGTGCATGCCTGCTTACGAAGAGGTAAACTTTGAACCTGACACATCGAATGGTGAAGTTTTTATCCATGCCCCGCGGCAAGAGTGGCTCCTGCTCTCAATGGACTTGCAAAGGATGTTGGACCAGGCCGTCACAGTGACCGAACCTGTTACCGTGAATGGTGCTCACAGACACCACCAGTACCTTGGATAACCGAGCGAACTAAGCAAGTTGAGGTGGCGATTGCAACGTGGAGGCCCAATGTGCAAGCGCGTTGAACTCATGTCGGTTTGGGTAAAGTTCTCTCAATTCACTGCTGCCAATGTTCCAGTGATATCCAGTGATGGTGTTTGCCGGAATTTGGCTCGCGTGCCTTTTGTACATTTTCATCGATGAAATCATCGAAATCATCAGCGTCATTAGAAATGCTGAGTCACGTTGGCATCGAGCCTTGATCGACGACTATCTTGGATTTTGGAATATTGTCTACTGGCTGTCCATCAGTGTAGCCGCTGCAGTCATAGCCGTGTGGCTGAGCTTAGCCATGGAGACAGGAAATCTTCAAAGTCAACTAGGCCAAATGGTTGAGGATCCCAGTGCCACCACTAGCGTAGACCAAGTGGCAACCTTCTACGATGCCCTAGGCCCTAGAAACAACCTCGGCAGATGAGAAATGTTTTCGATTGGTTTTGTGTTTCTATCCCATGCTGCTACTCTTGCGTCTCTTCAAGTCATTTGCAGCTCCGCCTCGACTTCCAGTGGTGACCGACACCGTTAAATTTGCATATCAGGACCTGTTGCGCTTTGGACTCGTTTCAGTGGCAGTGATCGCGTGCCTTTGCTTGAATGCGGTCCTTCTTTTTGGCAGAGATGTCGAAGCATTTGGGAAATTTGCTTCGCTCTTTGCACAGCTCTTTTCGGATGCTTTTCGGAGATTGGGATTGGGCTCACATGGCTATTTAATGTTATTGATGAAATTGTGGTTTACCGTTTACCATGTTCATGGTGCTTTGTGCTATCATTCTGCTCAATATGCTCTTGGCCATTATTCTGGACAACTACATGGATGTAAAAAGAGTCTCAGCTTCTGCTCAATCCTTGACGGATCAGTTTCATAATGCGCCGGAGGCGACAGAGGCAAAAGCGAAAAGAACGCATGCGACTGACCGATGTCTGGGATCATTTTGTCTCTGAGGCACATGGCCGACCGAAGTTGGCTTTGGCAGATGAAAGAGACGTCACCGTGGACATCCTACAGCAGATGGGAATGCCACGCAGTCAAGCTGCTAGAACGTTGCAGAGTTCCTGGGTTGCTCACCTCAAAGCCACTACTGCGCCATTTGAATTAAAGCATTCTGCAGCATGGCTGGCAAGATTTGAGACTGACACTCCGAAAATGCGGAATGCTCTGTATTTCCTTTTTGACCGACTCGATTTTTGCGATACTAGATTTGCTAGACTGGATGTGACTTTTCCGATGTGGCTCAGAAGGATATGGCACAAGAGATTGCAATGCAAATGTATCGGCTCAACAGCGAAGCTGCCGAAAAATTGTGCAATTGCTGAGTGTAGCTGACAAGACACAGTCAGGTACAGAGGAAAAACAAGGAGCAATCCATGACACTGTGCGTGACATGACGCATTTGCTCCTGAAACTTCAAAGCCTTGGCACCCAAATCGGGAGCCGGCTGGAAGGTTTGAGCCATAAAACAGGGCAAAGTTCCTGGTTTACCTGGTTTGAGCCAGAGGGAAATGCTGCAGCTGATCAAGCTATAGTTGATATGCAAGGCTTTCGGTCGAAGCAACTAAGCCGAACTACGCGATAGACTTCTGTGTCAATGATCCAAAGAGCAAACATGTATGAGAACCAACGAGGTTAGACAAGACGAGATAAGACATTAAAAAGGCACACCACCTATCTGTGCCAAGGTTGGAAAGCAGCATTGTTTCTGGATGCTGGAGTCCCTTACAGAGAATTTAAGAACAGGAATTTATACTTGGAGTGAGAGAATGTGAGAGAAATTGAAGCGATTTGTACAAGCAGCCAAGTGAAACTACTGCAGCGTCCACTTCAATTGCATGCCAGACATCATATGATATGCAAACTGCAAACGCTAAACCAGAAGCAGAGTTTGAACCCTCGTAGAATTGACTTCCAGCAAAATCTTTCAGTGACCTTTCATTCCTAATGGCATTGCAGGCTTCTGACGCTGTTGATGGTGCTCTGAAGCGCATGGGAGCCAACAAACCAATTATCAGCAGAGCAGGAGTTCTGATTGTAGCAAGAAGAGTTAACATGGAGAAACTCTGGTGGAATTGAGAAAGCACCACTCAAGTGATGCCGTACCTGCCATCCTGAACTTCTGCATCCGCAGCAGTAGCTTCTTTATCCACAAACGCTTCTGGACTAAGATGAATGCCTGTAAAAGCAAACAGAAGTCTACCATAGCCTACCATGAACGAGAGCCCCTCACTGTAGCAACTCTCTCTAGCAATTTCTGAATCAAGCTTCCCACCAAGAGTTTTTCCTAGTCCCTGATTCACTTTTGAGAAGACGCGATGATGGTTCCACATGGTTCCCACAGAGCCAGGATGGACCTGTTCACCGTAAGTATGAAGGGGGAAATGGACAATATTGATACATATGTTTTTTTTGCCAATGGTGGGGACATGCATGGGTTTATCAATAGGACTGGAATCCCAACGGGGGGACCATGCACATTCACCAACAGAGGCAACATATTTGTGTAGTCATGTGCCAGTCGCAGTTTTAACCGTTTGCACACCAACCTGTCTCTGCTGTTGAGCTATCCTTGGTTTCACAATGGTGATCCGCCTTTTCAAGGGAGCCGTAAAATTTTCAGTCAGTGCTAGCATGTTGCAGTTGTTGGCTGTGGACAGATACCGCTTGCATGAGTATCGTGTTTCCATGTATCCCTGAGATCAGCGCGGTAGCCATTTTAATACAGTTGAAGGATGCTGGATCCTTGAATTCTTGATCATTATACATATATATATATATATATATGTAATGTCATTGTATATCTGTATATTATAAATTATGAATTCTGCATGTCCTTGCCAGTGACTATGTTTGGACTTTTTTGTAGATCTGCACCTTCAGCTTCCGTCTTTGCTTGGACTTGACCATCAATGTAGAAACTGAGTTCACTTCGCGGCGTCACAAGGCGCCAGCGTCACCTCGGGCCTTGGTTTTCAACGTGACCCTGATTCTTAGAGCACTCTTCGCCTATTGTCAGGTGTTGCAGCAGAATCTTGGTTCCTACTTTGCCAAACATGTCTACAATATGAAATCGTCCTAAAGAAGTGCCAATTGATGTCAAATTGGTTGTCTTGCTTCCAAGCATCACTCTGACCATGTCAAAGGTTCACAGCAAAGCTGTTGCCATTGTCCAAGATTTCAAACAAATTCATCGAAGGAGTGGAAGGCATTGAAAGAAAACTGACTTTTTACAAACAGACATGTTTCACTATGCGTTTCATCCTGTTTCACTATACGTTCAAATCGTTCAATGTTTCTTCTTGCAGAATCTCCTTCCCCTCTAGACAGCCAGGCTCAAGGACAACTCTTGGTCCACATTTCTCACTTGGCAGCAACCATTGCAGCCCCTGTGAGCAAAGCAACGTGGGTTTGGTGAACAACCCATATAGCAGCCAGGGACAGCTTTCACATTTTGACAGGAATGACAGACAAATACAACTTTGGATGATTCTGGATGAGCTTTTGGTTTGCTTTTCATGGAATTGAAATTGATCACACCAGTTGGGAAAGCCCTGTACAAATCTCGTTCGTTGGTATTTGTGGAAACTGTGAACTGGCTGTGCAAGCGTCCTTTCTTAAAAGCTCCGTTGCAAGAGCACGGCCACCCTTGATAGACTCTTGTCGAGGGCAGCCGAGGGCCGCTTCGCATCTCAAAGAGACGTCAGCCGCGATTTTCACTTGTTGGATCTTCTCTGCATCGCCTACAGGTTACATCAGGTTACTGCAAGACGTCCGCAAGATACTGCAAGTCACTTGCTTCGCATAGCAACGCCTCCTGCGCAAAGATTCAGCTTGAGCTCTGCAAATCCGGATGAAATTGCAGTGCTTTGCCCGAGCGCTCCAAGGATCCGACTGAACAAGGATAACAAGATACCATGATCATTGGATCATCCGACTGATATCATCCGACTGATCATCCGACTGATCACAGTATTCAGTTTTTACATGTACTTTAAGTACTTAGATTTACTTAGAGACTCTAGCTTGTGGCGAAGTTTTGTCCTCTGTTTTAGCCTATGTATTTGTTGAAACTGAGAAAACAAACATCACTAAAAACTGTCTCGCACTTCAAGCATGTTTAAAACGTTTTCGCATCCCTAGCAACTATCAAGCTCTCCGTTTGCATTACGTAGTTGGGTCATCTGCAAGAGATCCAATCACATAGAGATACATCTTGCATTGTGTTCTGGCGGTAGTACCCAACACTCTCAGACTACAATTTGACATCATTCTTGCTCTGTGCTTAGTGACATTCATGGCCTTACGTACAGTGCAGGCCAAAAAATGCCGAGCTCACATTTGACCGCTTTATTCACTATCAAGACATATCAAGACTTGATGGTGGAGTTGTTCCTTGTTCATCCTTGTTCTGAATGTTGGATTCATTGCAGTATCGATATTCTCGGCACGTAGAGACTTTCAGAAGCTATGGGAGGCCATGATCTTCCACTAGGCCCTAGATGCTGCGATGTCAGGCTAGAGCCAGAGTCAATCCGTGTTTGAATCTGAACACTTTGACGTACGATTTTGCCAAGGTGAGCGCATGCGGCCGATCTTTCCTCAAAAACGTGTGCAGAAGGCAGACTAGCTCAGATTGGACTTGGGTTCGACTTGTGTGTTTTTTTGCATCCCTTTTTATCATTGTTTATCATCAATAGCGTTGCTTTCTGTTGCCCCTCGAACAACTTTGGTTGTCGACACTCGGGGAGACTTGATCATGTTGCTTCATCATGTTGCTTGATGTTGCTTGGTTTTATCAAGCAGCTGTCATGGCAACCAGCCGGGTATCAGCATGGGCTGCCTGTTTAAACAGCTGCCGCATGCTGCCACAGACGTTCAGGAACTGGAAAGCCTGAACGCACGTGCTGGCGAGGACCCCTCAACTCCAGGTCAGATTTAGTCTGCCCAAATCCATACGACCCAAGGTAATTGTTACAAAATGTATCAAAATGTTACAAATATGTTGCAAATCCACGAGCAGAAAGTATTGGGAGTGTTTATAAGTTGAATCTCTTTGTGATGGCTGTCGAGGTTCGGAAATACCAGTGGGATTGAAGTGGAAGTTGTGCTTTTGAATGCTTTTGGTATGACCTTGTCTATCGTGAGGATGGAATCTGCGTTCATGATTATCCAGATGCTGAGAGCTGCAGAATCCAAGTACTGGGAGGCCATTGAATGCCACTACCATTCACCACCAATCACCCATGTGAAATGTATTGCTCGCTCAAATTTGCTCATTTGATTCACCTTGTCAGCCCCTGGGACGCTTTATGCTGGTGAGAACTTCATGCTTCGATTTCGCTTTCCAGCGCGCCACTCGTTTGCAAATTTGTCGAAGTTTAAGAGGTGCTTTTGCCACGGCTCATTTCGTTGGATCTGGGAAAGCATCAGCCAGGCTATCCCTTTGAGAGTCCAGAGGCTATTCAGCGTCAATCGCTGCAGAGATTTGGACAACATGTACAGCTGCATGTCAGCAAGTTCGTTGGCAAATGACAAGACAGCTTGTGGTAGGTCGTCTTCGAGGGTGGCTCCCCAATGCATCCTCATATCTATTCGAACGGGTGCGCTGGGATGACGGGATGGGCTGCATGATGCATGTGACTGGCCCACTAGTGACTAAAGAGGCCGTGTTTCTTGAGCGCCAGGCACATTTGCTTGTCGATACTCTACGACGCATGGAGTCCGGCATTGACTGCGCAGTCCTTGTTTTGACCAATGCGTTGATTGATTTCGATGACTTGGGACACGCAATATGATATTGGTTGCTGTGAGTAGATGTGAAATGATGTGAATAATATTTAACAAATTTAAATAAATTTAATATAACAATACCATACAATACCTAGGTCCTCTTGGCCCCTGAGTGCAGCCAAGCATTGCCTGAGGTCCACGCCGTTTGCATGAGCATCCTATCAATGCTCAGCAGTGCACAAGAGAAAGTGCGTCCCAAGGACAGGAGATCCGAGAGGGAGGAAACTGTTACATACTGTTACCATGGAAGAAAATGAAAAGAACACGGAAAAAACAACTATGATGGTGCAGTAGCATTTTAGAGGCTTTTGCATAGGATTGCTAAAAAGGTCTGGCAGAGTTCAGCTTTTCCGCAACCACAAAGTTGAAGTTCGTGGGACTTGAAGATAGAATATGCTTCAGGATGACGCGTCTTATGTTGCGAGGGTTGGACACAGATCACCAAAGCTGCTACGCTCTCAGTGGCAGTGGGTAGGGGTCGTGCTGTGCTGCTGTTTGTGGATCATTTCTTCAAAGGCTGTCCAAGAGCTGTTCACGAAAGGTAGCCTCATCTACCTGAGTTTTGCTTGCTTTAGTTTTAGCATGTTTTAGCACATTTTACTTTTCACGGCAAAGGACGACACAGGGGGATATTTTTTCGATTATGAAAGGATTCTTCACTTTGGGCCACACCCCTGCAAATGGTTGTGATTCCTGGTTTCTTCACGGATGTTGCTGCTGCCAAGTGGTAGAGGTTCGAAGAGGTGTTTGCATGCAATGTATTGCAATGTTCTGTTTTTTTGCCCTGCATGGCTCATCATGGCTCGCTTTTAGGAGTGTTATTCTCCTCCTCCTGCTCCTGGTTTCATCATCGTCCTCACCTTGTATCCTCACAATCTTGGATAGCATCCCAATCATTTTTGACCATCATCACCACCACCAGCATCATCAACAATAACAACAGCAGCATCACCTTTATCCGCGTGTCCTCATCATTGCTCGATGTTTTGGCCTGAATCTCATCCACATAAACTACTGTACATGCCGTGTTTTGCCATGTTGCACCTGTGTTCAAGCAAAATGTGATGCGTCGATCCTGACGGGACCAACCAAAAAATGTGTGCTCGCACTCGCCGCTCCTCTTTTACAACCCGCCCTAGGAAGTACATACCTTGCCTTTCCTCCCGCTTGCTCTCAAGTGGTATTTAGTACTTGCTACGCGGCAGGTCGAAATGGCATTTCGACGATGACAGAGTGTGAGGACACGCAGGACCACTGTCAGAGACGTTTACTGAAGGCCTTCGGCGTTCTCTTGAATATCTTGAATGCTGGAAATGCCCAAAGAGTGCAAGGCTCCAAGTTTCACTGCATTTAGCAAACGCTCGCGGTCTCTTGGCATCTTCAGCCAAGTTGCACCAGCCTGGAAGATTTGTGCAAAAGCCACAAAAGGGTGCAATCTTTAAAATCACTTTTTCAAATATACCAGGACTCATTTGTAGCGCAATTCCCCAAACAGTATGGCCACACTGAGGGGGTTCTTAGTGTTCAGCATATTCCCTGTAAATGTTCACACAAAATGGCTCTTGTGACATGCCCATGCGCCTTTCGACTGCGCAGGCTCGCACAAAACAAGAGTCGCGGTCCGGGGGCGCGGCATTTTCCTTGTGATTTTTTGCATATTTTAAATAACTCTTGTGACATGTCCTGCAATTTTGACTGCGCAGGCTTGTGCAAAGCGAGAAATCTGGCACAGACAGCTTGCCAAGAGACCTCTGATAGGGAGCTTGTCCAGAGATCTTGCCAAGAGACCTCTTATGGAGATCTTGTGCAGAGAGCTTGCCAAGAGACCTCTTACAGAGATCTTGCCAACAGAGCTCTCACAGAGATCTTGCCAGAAGACCTCTCATAGAGGCTTGTACAGAGAGACCTGGTGAAAAGAGCAGCGATCTTGCTCAGAGATCTTCTATATATAGAGAGCTTGAAGAGAGATCTTACTTTGAGATCTCTCACAGAGATCTTCTATGGAGATCTCTTGTAGAGACATCTCTTCAAGAGTCTTGCCAAGAGACCTCTTAGAGAGAGCTTGTACAGAGATCTTGCCAGGACACCTCTTTTTGGAGATCTTGTGCAGAGACATTGCATAGAGATCTGTTGCAGGGATCTTGCCAAGAGGTCTCTTGCATAAGTCTTGCCAGGAGAACTCTTCTAGAGAGCTTGCACAGGAGATTTCATTCATTAAGAGATCTTGTATAGAGACATTTCATAGAGATCCGTTGAGATCTTGCCAAGAGGCCCCTCAGAGAGATCTTGCCAAGAGACCTCTTATAGAGGTCTTGTACAGAGATCTTGCCAGGACACCTCTTCTGGAGACCTTGTACAGAGACATTGCATAGAGATCCGTTGCAGGGATCTTGCCAAGAGGTCTGTTACATAAATCTTGCCAAGAGTGCTTGTATAGAGAGCTTGTACAGAGATTTCATAAAGAGATCTTGCCGAGAGATCTCTTGTAGACATCTTGTCCAGAGGTCTGTGCAGAGAGAGCTGTTATAGAGATCTTGTACACAAATCTTGCCAGGAGACCTCTTTTGGAGGTCTTGTGCAAAGACCTGGTGAAGAGAGTAGAGGTCTTGCTCGGAGATCGTAGATAGAGAGCTTGAACAGAGATCTTACTTTGAGATCCCTTACAAAGATCTTCTGCAGAGATCTCCTATAGACACCTTGTACAGATAGCCTTACACAGGGATCTTGCACAGCAGCTTCTACAGAGAACCTCTCAAGGTTGCGCACGATCTTCTACAGAGATCTTCATTCACACTTGCAGAACCTCTGACCCGGTATCGTTTCTTCTCACTATTAAGGCCGCTCTTGTCATGCTAGCTTGCAGCCACTGATAATTTTAGGTCCTTTCCAATTTTCCCTTTAGAATCCTAGCTGCGCACTGTTTAGGGTCTCTTGCCAGAATAACTTTTGGGCGCGTGAAATTCTAGGTGCATTTAAGTAAATGGTTGCTCGATTTTTTAATTCCAGGATTTTTACATTGAAAATATACGAATTTATGCGCCCATAACCCTTAGATCCACCGTAGTTATTATTTTTTGGAATTTATGCGTATTTTACGCATTTTTACGCATGTCTCATACATTTTTACACATTTTTTTGCAATTTTATGTTATTTATTTTCGAAGGAAATTTAGAAGTTGAACCGCCGACAAAATGGACAGATGAAAAGCAGAGATGGGAAGAGTCAGAAAAGAGAAGAGAAGAAGAAAGAAGATGAAAAAGAGAAAGTCTCCGAAGAAAGAAGATCCAGAAGCGCGAAGAGGTAGGAAAGTCGCGAAACATTGTGTTTTCCCCATGATTTGTGGCTCAGGAGAGTCGAAAAGTAGGTTCGCTAAAGCGGCGGGTGCGGAGCTAGCTGGCTAGATGAGAGATTAACAATTACACGCCGTTGTGGCGCGAAATATATTTTGAAGTCAAAAGTGTAAAAAAACTGACGGGCTCAGAGCACTTTTGGAAATTGAGATGTCGAAAAAGTGCACGCCGTTGTGGCGCGAAGCAAATTTCGAAATTAAAATTTACAAAACATGACATGTACGCGCCGCTTTTGGACGTTGAAGCGGCGTTTTGAGAGGCAGGCGCAAGGTATTGTGTAATGAGAAAAACGTAAGGATTTTGTGTATTTCCAAAAACGATGATAGGTGTGGGATATTTGAAAAGGATCTGTAAAGATGTATTTTCCGTGGCAGGCGCGGTACGAAATATATTTATTAGAGCTATTGGGGGGTTGGGGAAAAAAAAAATTAAAATAATATATTTACATTTTTTAAATTTAAATTATAGCAATATAACAAATTAAAAATTATTTGTAAATAAAAATATTCAATATTATTATTACATAAAACGGAGCGCCTGTCGAAAAAGTGGGCGCCCCTGTCGGAAACCCGACACTTGTAGCCGGAATTGATCCAATACATGAATCATGTAATTATGCCAAAAGTCCCAATTTTTCCGGAAATTTCGGACGAAACCCCGAATTTTCACGGAAATTTGGCGATTTAGGAATTTCCAAAAATGGCAAATTTTCCGGAAAATTGGTACTTCGGGATTTTGACTGAACCGCGAAATTTTCCCGAAAATTGGTGCTTCGGGAGGTCGACTCAACTGCAACTTTTGGCAGAACAACTCGCATCGCAATGCCTGATTTGGGGGTACCCGAATTTTAGGATTCATATATTAATTAAGTATATATATATATATGTGTGTATATATATATGTTTATTTATTTTTGATTTATATATTTAAATGATATATATATATGTATATTTGAAATTATATATATATAGATATTTGAGATATAATATATTGTATATATTTTTTAAAATACCAGTAGTACCACACAAGGCGGTGGCGGAAGTTTCAAAAATAGGAAACCTATAGGAGAGGTTGGTTGTTGTGAATCACGGATGGCAGAGCGAAGTCACTGACTCCATCTATTTCTCTAGCTGTCTCTCTGACTAT
>Ga0126342_10018051_pt1 | contig 12129 bp, 14 predicted proteins | sample Cyp1metagenome_FD_92528 | JGI IMG/M metagenome (GOLD analysis project Ga0126342, IMG submission 92528) | Coral microbial communities from Lord Howe Island, Old Settlement Bay, Australia - Cyphastrea 1 metagenome | ecosystem: Host-associated > Invertebrates > Cnidaria > Coral ... | reverse complement strand
ATGCATGCATGGATGTATTGTATGGTTTGTATGGTATGTATGGTATGTATGGTATGTATGGTATGTATGGTATGTATGGTATGTATGGTATGTATGGTATGTATGGTATGTATGGTATGTATGTATGTAATGTAATGTTATGTTATGTTATGTATGTATGTATGTCTATATGTCTATATGTCTATATGTCTATATGTCTGTATGTATCTTTGTATCTTTGTATCTTTGTATCTTTGTGTCTTTGTATCTTTGTATCTTTGTATCTATGTGTGTGTGTATGTATGTACAATACAATACAATACAATACAATACAATACAAGACAAGACAAGACAAGACAATACATTACATTACATACATACATATATATATTTATTTATATATGTCATCCAAGTTTTTGTGGCTCCATGTGAAACACCCCAAATCCTTTCGATTTCAATCTTGAGTTTCTAGGAAAGTGGAAAAGTTCCTCAAAGGTATAAGGTGTGTACGAAGCTGGATCCATTTTCCGACGCACCCAAAAGAATATCAAAGCTGACACCAACGGATCAGAAGCTCATGCGCCTTGTCATCTGCATTCATCTGCATGAGAGACTCAGCCCGGGGGCTTTAGGCGGCTGAAGGAAGGGGAATCTCTTGGGTTAACATCAACAACCAAAGAAACAAATTGTTTGGAATTGTTTCAATTTTTTTTTAATCGTTAGAATCATAGGTGCTTTAATGGTTGTTTTTATGGTTGTTTTTATGTGGGAAAATCATCGATGATGTCTCAGCCAAGCCAACTTTTGAGGTACCCTTCTGAAGCAGGATTCGATCATGGCCACTAAAAGCACAAAAACATAGTTGGGTAAATTGTAATCAAATTACCATTTATAGTATCTACTGATTCTGTTTATGATCATTCTATTGGCCAACTTTTCATAGCACTGTCATTGTTCCCCAATTATCATCAATTGCAGTATCTGGGTAAATTGTAAATGATTGTAATCATTTACAAACCTTAGAATTCCAAGTTATGTTGGGATCGTTACAATCCCAAGCATCATTGGCTTAGGTCGCAGTTTTATGTGTTCTTAGAATTCACCCAGATCTATGGAATGTCCCAGTTATATTCCCATCCCCGTTATATTCGCCGGAATAGCCCCATTCACAAAATGTCCCAAACATGGTGTCATCCCCTCCGGCATGGCTTCTGGTGCATCCCACTGAGTTCTACTGCGGAAACTCGGGAAATGATGGCTTTTCCACATCTTTTTGTTTACCCAGGGTACATCATAACAACAGGCTACATGCAGACTTGACTACTTGACTCTCTCGGCTAAAAACCAAGGTATGGACGCTTGTCCGCAGAGAATACTCAAACTGTGACACACAACAGCTAGACGATGTTGGACCCAAAGACAAAGAACATCAAAAGCCTAAAATGTCGACATCGTGGTGTAGGTAATTACAAATCTGAGAATAAAAAAGAACATTGATGATCACCCTCTGGTAATTTAACATAGCCATGGAAAATGGCCCATTTATAGTTGATTTACCTATTAAAAATGGTGATTTTCCATGGCTATGTTGGTCATTACTAATTACCCAACCAGAAAATCATCAATCCCTTGACTCTGTTGGATCCCCAGACCTTTCTTCAGCACGAGCTTAGATGGATTCACCAAGCAGCCGGGAAGTGATTCACCAAGGGATCATCCTATTTCAAAAAGGTTGCGCAACCATAGAGAAGACCTAAAACCACCACAACTTATCACTATGTAAAAACCAGGGTTTATGGTGCAACTATATTTTGATGATCCATAAACCAACGTATAGCTTAGCTCAACGGCCCCAGCTATAGTATATCCCAACATTCTTTGGATAGCAATCCCCAAAAAGATTCGAAAGTAAAATCCTACTGAAATAGTGATGAAATACGGTTCTATGTTTTTGGGGGTTGCTACAATATACACTATATAGTCCCATTTTGTTGATATAATTGCTGCGTAAAAACATTGCCATTCTCTTGAAACTGCTGAAAAGAACTAGCAAACGCACCAGCCCAGAAAAATGTGCAGGGTTGAAAAAGACATCTCTCCTATCATATTCTAACTTGGGGAAAAATGGGCTCAGTGGCTAGCTTTTCCAGTTCTCATCATTTACCCTCTGGAAATGATGTTACTATATTGACATAGATCTGTGGTCTAGATAGATATACAGGCAAATAGATGTTAGTTAGATAGATGGATCCGGATGGATAGATAGATAGATATGTCCAGTGGTTTCATGACCTGAAGCTGGACATTTCTCCTACTGAATGGAGACACCCGGCCACACTGGTGAGACGACACTGCACAAACGGGGACATTTCTGTCCGCACATATTACTACCTTCCTATGCCAGCAGTAACCAATGGCTGTGTCGAAGACTTGGCTTCACCAAAAACCTGTGGGTCGGAGTATGCAGAAACCCTCTACTTTGCAACTCAATGGACTTTTCCAAGAGGTTGTATACCCTCTGGTAAACTAACATAGCTATTGAAACTGACCATTTATAGTGGATTTTCCCATAAACAATGGTGATTTTCCATAGTTATGTCAGTTTACCAGAGGGTATAACAAAGGATGTGGAGCATCATCCCAGTTTTCGAACACACCCAAATGATCATCAAAGGCTACTAACACGCCAGAAGCATGTGCGCCTTGTCATCTCCAGAGAGAGACTCAGCCCAGTCAAGTGGGCGTAAGGGCGGCTGAAGGAATGGGAACTTCATAAACATCAAATCTGGCATGGTTTGATCCAATGTGGATCATATCACCACAACCGATTTTGGAAACCTCATTAGAAACTTGTCATCCACAGTGAAGCCTATTTGTTGCAGCGTTGGACTAACATCAGCATTATGAAATTCAGACATCGGTGGCGTAATGACAAATCCCAAGACAAAACTACGGCCACCGATTTCCGCGTTTTTTTTTTGTATTTTTCCCACTTTATTCACCATAAAAGTATCAAAAAGTGAAGTTTGAGTACCCCTTCAAGTAGGATGAAGTCCCTGTTTCTATTAGCTCCGCATGGCACACAGCCATTCCCATGAAACATCCCATTCCTTCGTTGCCAAATTTTAGATCGATTCACCGAGCAGGCATCTGGCGGAAACCCAATCACGAGAAGCGAGTGTGTACATGTACAGCAGAAAAGCCGCAAATAGGGGCCCCATTTTACCACGCTTCTAGAAATGTAGTATTTCTTGTATATCATAGTTTATCATATGTTGCTTGAATCTATGCTCATAGACTTTTGCTGACATCATGTTCCTTAATTCATGCAAATACTAAGTCGTAGAAGCTTTTTTTCACATTGCAAAGCACTCTTCAGTCAAAACACTTGCTTGACAACTTTCTTGTTCCTTCTTCAGGATATGAAATGCCAAAGGTAATGAACACCTTTTCCTTTGTCTTTTCTCTTTAAGGTGATGAATCTAAGATTCCCAGAGATTCCCAACCAGAAATACCAAAAAAGATCAAAAGAATACCATATAAATATACTACATTGCCTCAAGACGGGGGAGGTGGGGAAAAAAAAGTTGACCCCCCCCCTTCAAAAGCTTTAGAATCACTCAAAGCTTCATTCGAAGCTATCTGACGCTTGAAAATGTTCATATCAGGTCTCTCAGGGCTTCAAACTCTTCATTTGAAGCTTTCCGGGACTTCGAAATCTTTATTCGAAACCTTCGGAGCTACCAAAAAAAGCAAGTAGAGCTTTTCGAAGTTCCAAAATCCCCTTGTTTGAAGCTTTCCGAAATTTCAAAATCTTTCTCTGAAGCTTTCCGCAACTTCAAAACCTTCAGAAGTTTTGCGAAGTTTCAAAATCTTTAGAAGACACCTTCAGAGATTCAAGAAACAAATTTGGAACCCTTCTGACGTTTAAAAAAAAACAAAGCCTTCAAGAAATTCAAAATGTGAATTGTTGTTTTTTTTTCAGAATACCAAATTCTCATCCAAACATCATCTGAACCTAATGTTCAACAATTTTCACTATGAGCGAACATGTCATAGCAATCCATACATTTCTCGCCAGGTATCTTTGGTTTCATGATAGGTTTTAGAGGTGGCACCCAATTGTATATTTGCACATGACAAGTCATTAGAAACATCTATCAAAGAGAGCGGTACCAAATATAAAGGAAATTTATTACAATAGACAATAGAAAACATCATTAACAAGTATAAATTTGGGAAAAAAAACTATGTTACGTGGAAAATGGGGCTATTGGGGGACTCTCTCTCTCTCTCTCTCTCTTTTTGGGGGGTGTTTTCGCGGTCAAATGATCTGGTGAAGCAATTGTCGTCACTAAAAATACTGCCTGGTTCATAGGGATAGTTCATGAATGATGATATTCCCCAATATATTGACTAGTACAAGGAGCAAAAAAAACCACAGGCTTTGAATTATGCTCATTTGTTCTTGTTTCTTTCACCCTATTCAAGCACAGTACACAACTGACATGTGTCAAATTTCGCTGAACATATTTGTGGTTTCAGTTGCTGCAGGATTGGCCGTCCTAGGCATTTCCTAAGGTGATGACATTTCCACCATGTTCCTCTTTGAAGCGTTTACATACAGTTTATGCGTTTACGTATGGTAATGTATGCCCTTGGATCCGCATGTGAGCAGTGTCAAAAAAAAAACGTGGAAAATCCCTTCTGGGGCAACTAATCCATTTGGGGCCCTAGAATCCAACATCGAAAAATCCTCCAACACTTAACCCACAAAAACTTCGGTTGGTGCTGTTCCCTGACTCTTTTTCTGGCGCCCCACTACCATATATATATATAGAGAATGGATGTACAGAAACCAGCTTGAAACCTTGAGACTGATAAATTGACTTCTAGCCTTTCCCCCAAATTGATTCAGAAAAAGTAAACATAGTAAACAACTATCAAAATAGAAGAGAAATTCATCAGTTTTCCATCCTAAAATTTAGGTTTGCGCCACTGTCCTCTTGGCCAACATATCCAGGAGCCGAAGTTCGGCATACCGTTTATTGGTCTTTACCGACTTAGTTGTGAACAACGGGAGGTTCCCTCTATTCATCAAGCAACCAGTGGGATAGGGATGATTATTAGATGCAAGAAGTTCTCTATGAATTTGACTGAGTTGCATTTGATATTCTATTCAGATCCCATTAACATCATACTACTATGCGATTCGTATCCCCTTTGTATCACCATTATATCTCTATCACAATGTCATTACCCCGCAACGTGATCAGGATCTGCAAAGACTAAGCTGCTAAGCCGCTCGGTCACCTTGCACCACATAGTTAGTGCAGCCCGCACTGAGCAATGAAGAAATCGGCCAAGCTGTACATCTTGAACTCGTGAACAACGGCTTATGGATGATATCACCAGTTAATAAGGTTTTTAGACCAACTTATAATTGGGGGGCACCTTGTATATACAATGTATGTATATATATATGTATATATATATATGTATGTATACATATGTATATATATGTATATATATATATATATATGTATATGTGTGTGTGTGCGTATGTCTGTTCTGTTGTGTTGTGTTGTGTTGTGTTGTGTTGTGTTGTGTTGTGTTGTGTTGTGTTGTGTTGTTTTGTGTTGTGCTGTGTTGTGTTGTGTTGTGTTTTGTTGTGTTGCGTTGCGTTGCGTTGTGTGATGTTATGTTATGTTATGTTATGTGATTATGTTATGTTATGTTATGTGATGTAGGTATGCAGGTATGTAGGTATGTAGGTATGTAGGTAGGTATGTATGTAGGTATGTAGGGGTTCTTGTAAAATGTCCCTCAAGTTGGATTTTTGTTTGCCAAGCGATATGCAGTCCACAGAGGGCTACACGTCCGCAGCAGTATACCCTTAGCTTGGTTGCCTATTTCACTTTACGGGACAACAGCTTCCAGTTATCCGGATCTTCAGCATGGTGCAGAGAAGATGGATGTAGCGAGTGGTATTGTACCACTGTTTCATACCGGTGGAGGAGTACTTTTTTTAGTTCAACAATGGTAAAGCGTTTATAAATCGAATGAAGGAAGTCTGAATTGAGGGTGAGTGATGGAGGTCATGAACCCGATGAGCGGATTCAGCCAGGGCAAGTTCTGGCCAATGCGCACCTGGGGCGCCTCGTCGAAAAGGAGCAGAGACGGTGCGAAGAGACATGGAAGGATTGAAACAAATATGGAATTTGGGTGAGGTGGGATGACGAAGGATGTGGCCAAGGCACTTGACACGAGAGTCAGAGATTCGCATGGAAGAGGGAATACAGGAAGGAAGGACGGAGTAAGAAAGAGAGAGGAGGTAGTTGAACATGGTGAGTCAGTTGGTTGTAAACCCGGGTGATAGTATGGACTGTTGACTTGAAAGATTTGGCTTAGGGCCTTGTAATGGAGAGAGTCAATTTTTGAAAGCTGAGAGGGAGAATAGACCTGTGATTCAGAGCCGTGGAGGAGGATGCATTGTAGGATTCAGGAATAGACCCTAAGTTTGAACTTCGGAGAGATGAGAGGATGACAAAACAATGGGTCAAGGGTTTTGAAGGCTGAAGAGGCCTGAGAGCAGCGGAAGTGTCATCTCGAACTGAGGAGGATGTTGGAGTCATGTAGGAGCCGAGATACTTCGCACTGGTGAGAGGAGGAAGAGGAGGGCCAAGAGCCTCAGAACAGGGTGGAGAATGAAAGAAGGGAGCACAAAATGGGCAATCACATACAGAGTGAGCTGTAGCATGAGAGGAAAGAGAGATAGGAGATAGGAAGAGAGGAATGAATACAAAGGAGCTGGCAGTTTGGGCCATTATAGCAGGAGCCCAATACGGGCAGCAAGATGCTGTAAGAGATGCAAAAGACGAGAAAGAGTTTCTGGGGCACGGGCAATGAGGATGGTGTGATCTGCATATTCAAGATCAAATATGAAAGGGAGCGCGGTCATTGCTGGGTGGAGGAAGGCCAGAAAGTTGAAGTGTGGCTTGTTGGTAGGAGAGCTTAGTCAGAGTGAATGAAATCACGCTTTAGAGTTGGTGGAGGTGGCTTTGGAGGAAAAAAGGAAGCGGTTGCTGGACCTTGGCGGAGAGTAGGAAGTGGCGGTGATGCCAAGGGAGAGAGACATGAGGAAGAGAAATCATTGAGCGAACGTGGTGTTGATGCTCGATACGGCAAAGAACGTGATCAAGGACTGCGCAGGTATCCGTGGTTGGAGAGGAGTATGGTGGCGGATCGTGTGAAATCTCCTGGTACGTAATCAATTTGGAGGATGGTCGTTGACGCATAGTGGATACTATACAGAGTTCATTGTCCTGGAGGAAGTCGGTGATGAAGGCGTTGTTTGCGTGGGGGGAAGAAGGTCGTCTTCGATGGTAGAGGAGAAAGTACAAAGACCAATGTAAGATTCAAGTCTGTCAAGCTGATTCTGTCAGAGTCGGGTATTGAAATCTCCCATGAATATGGGAATGTATTCGGGGTTATAATGTTGGATAAGGGACTGGAGATTGTCCCAAAACTGCTGTTTTCGACGGAGATCCACGGAAGGATCTTGGAGTGTGGATGGAGCGTATATGGAGAAGATAGCAAGACGATGGGGTCGAGTGTTGAGAATAAGCACTGCAATACGGGAGTTCCATGGATGGAAATCATATATCGATGGAATAAGAGGAGAAGGGATGGCGACTCCAGCATGAGGATCATCCGGAGTGCCTGAGTGGTAAAGGTGTGTATGTGCGTGGGAGAGTTTAAGGATGTCAGTATGGGTTGATTTGGTTTCTTGAAGACAATAGATTCCTCTTGCGTATTTACCAACGCCAATAAAAGTTTCAACGTTCCTTGAAAATGCATCTAAGCGAGCAGGTGGATCGTCGAGGCGATCTCGCATGACACATGTCTTGAAAAAGTTTGTTCTGGAACTGGAAGTATGTGTCAAGCAGTGTGTTGAGGATAATTGCGCTTTTGGGAAATACTGCTTACTTGCACCCTTTACGCGGGAGCAGATGGAATGGGCAGGGTGGAACCCATCCACCATTGCTGTTGTGAGTTCCATGAACGCTATTGACGGCGATTGTTACGACGTTGATCATTATATGTTTGGTATCTCGAAAGGATTTTTTGGGGTAACCGGCAATTTTGATGGAAGCGATCCCGCGACGCACGGCAGGGTTCCCTCAAGTTGGATATAGTTGATGAATGTGGATTATTTATTTATATATATACATATACATATATGTGTGTGTACATATATATATACATATGTATACAGATTGTCCCCATTATAGTTCGTGAAACCCCCATTGTGTGCGTGTGTGTGTGTGTTGATTCTAGTGTATTCTAGTGTCTCTTTTGATTGCTGAAAATCCCTGGTTTCCATTTCTGGTGACGTCTGCACTTCAATGATTTCATGTCCTATCTGACTACACTGAGCAACTTAGATGGTCCATGGTTGGTTGGTTAACTGGTGGTCACAGGTATGTTATGAGCCATTATATATAATCCAGTTATGCTCAAGGATAAAACCCATTTATTCACCAGTTGAAATAATTCCCATTTCCCATCTAAGAAGTGTTGGGAATATGGCCGCTCCACCCTTTTGTGAGGAATACTGGCAGCCACTGACATAATTCATCGATGAGAATGTTCACTTCAGCTGGTAACGTGAGATAGGTTTTCAGAATACGTATAGAAAGCCCGAACATTTCAATGAAGAAGTCTTCCTACTATTTCTGAGGATATTTCTGTTTGATATGTAGTGACCAATGTCATGTGGTCACCTATGCTAGTCAAATCCCATCGTTGCCGCTTGTTGCCTGAATCTGCGTTGCAATTCAGATGCCTATGGTTGCTTGAAAGTTTTTTCAAATGTCAGTTAGCCAAATCCCAAGCAACACATCAAAAAACACATGTGGCCGTGACTCAAAACCATTCTCTGAAAACTGTCTTTGAATTGTTGACCAAAGTCAGGGATCGCCTGGGCTTAAAATTTGCACCCAATTTTACCCTGCCAAACAGCAAGTTTTTCCCTGGTCAAAGATCTTACGTACATATATATATATCTATCTATCTCTCTCTCTCTCTCTCTGTCCCTGTAGCAACAGAATAAAGTCTAAACTACCTCCAATGTTTATCCGCATTTAGATCCATTTTGTGGCCAACTGCCAGCTTCTTCATTGCCCACTGCTTGAGTTCCAAGCGGGTCGCTAGTCTCACAGAGACTCAAAGCCAGACACAGAGGCCTCCAAAGTGGCATTCAAACGGGAAAAACATCTATCTGCTATCTATAAATGGGGGATTGTCAATTGCTATGATTAATTACCAGAGGGTATACCCAAGAATGAACCATCACCAGAAATGGTTGGTATATATACACTGTATACACCTTACAAAATTGGAGCTTCATTATTGGGTTTTACCACATGATATTATTGGAACATACATGAAATACCTAGGGCTTGTCATCTATGGAACGCTCGTAACTCATGTTATCCCCATCCCCTGGGTTTGTCCCATTTATCAATGGCTGAACTCAGCGTCAAACATCAGTTCCTATCGTAGATCCGAGTGAGCTGGTGAGCTGATATGAGCCCAACCACCGAAGATGAAATACCATGTATGATATGAATAAAAAGACATATATATAGTATGATATCAGTATATATATATATCATACATATATATATACAGATATATATATATATATATATGTATGATTCATATATATATATATTTATGGTATTATATCTATTTATAAAATATTTGATGTGTATGTATATATATATATTAAAATGATATATATCTAGAGTTTAATATGATGTATATATACATGTAATATAATATGATATGTATATTTTATATATGGCATAAAATGATATTATATATATATCATATTGCGTTCCCGAATAGAATTGAAAATGGTTTCAACAAGCAGGCAACTGCAGCAGCACCAACCTTTTGCTATGCATTTGGCCTGTGCGGCTGGATTTCTGTTCGATGCCACATGCATCATCAGCTTGGTTCCTCCAGGAACCACTTCCAAAACTAGTGGTGGTGTCACACAGCATTTCCACCCGGCTGTCGAAGCCAGGGGCTTTCGCGTCAACTGTGAGGAGCATCAGGGGTGCTCAAACCACCACGTTAAACTAGAAAACGGCCACGACCACCAGACTCCATTGGACCTTAGGTGGCCTTTGGATCGGTCTTACGTCTTTTGGAGTTCGGTCCTGATTGTTGGTTGTCCAACAGGGACCATAGAAACTTGAATTGGGAAAAAGCCTCGCTCACAGGTAGTTGCCGGTCAGGTCGGAAGCCGGCAAAGTTTGGATGGGTGAGTTCATCCGCCCACTGGTTGTAGTCCCTCTTCATATGTGAGGGAGCTAGTTGGACTGGACTCCTGCCTTGTGGAGCATCATGATGAGCTGCATCAGAAAGGCAGAGGTGGGCATCTGTTTGGTCTTTTGGTTCAAAAGCAAAGATGTTGCCTTGGTTATCGGAGATGAGGCTCAGGCGGGTTCGGAGAAGAGTCCTGCCTCCCTTAGGCAGCCAAGGCAGCAATCAGCTGCAGGTGGAAAGGCTGCCACTCTTCCACCGTATCAGCGTCCTGGATGTTGAGCTCGATAGCCTCTGCTAACGCATGTCTTGTCCGGGAAAGCAACTCGTCACTGAATGCATTTGCGATCCCCTCTGTTGATAGACTGCTGGACCTCCTGTGCACAAGACGTTGCCAGGGGCGCTATGGTGGATCCCAGGGTCGCCAGCGGTGGAGGACGTCGTCCGGGGATTGTTTCCCACCCCCTCACGTAAAGGCCTGGTCTTGAACCCTGATTGGACAATGACAGGGTCATCTGCCATAGTCATGGCTTGGGAGAGGGGCACAGAGGAGGATCTGTCAGTCCTGCCCGGGGGCTCCCCGCGCGTAAAAGCATAGTCTTGCAGTTGTCCCTCGCTGGATAGACTGGCGCTGATGGCCTGAGCCAGGCCCATCATCATTGCCTCTGGGTACCTGCTGAGGTCATCTGACCCGCCTTTGGTCTGGCGTGTTCACCGTGGTTGCACATAAGACCTTGTTAGTGATGAAGTGGTAGGGTAGTCAAAAGCGTTGGTGCCAGTGGCTACCGGGGGGACAGGAGTAGCCCGTGCGCCCGGCTGTGGCCCCGCAGTCGAGCTGCCAATGCCCATGCGAGACACAATGCTTTGAAGTTCATTGAGCTGCGCGTCCAAGTCTTCCTTAGTCATATTCACATCCAGGTTGACCAAGCTCGGAGAAAAAGGCTAGGTCTCCTCCTGGTCCATGGCAGTGCGCCCGGAAAAAGACTTGGGGATGTCCAAAAGCAGATGGCCATCTCCGACCGAGGAAGAAGCCTCTTCTAACACCGAACATGAAGCCACAGTATCACATGCCATAGGGCTTGAAGTCGAATCCATGGCAGCCATCACGGCGAAGAGAGGAAAGTGTATTTTTCGACACAAACAAACCCAAAGTAAGGAGACTTGAGCCGAAATGGCATGGCCATTTTGGCAACTACTATCAACAACACATTACTTGCTCTCCACAAGTTCCAAGCAAAGAAACAAATATGATAGATACATATTGTATATATATATATATATCCAGCCTCTCCAACGCCCCTGTGGTGGGGTATGCGGTGGTGGAGGGGGGCAGAAGTGTATGTACGTTTGTCTGGTTTGTCTGGATGTCTGCAGGTAGGTGTGGATGTAAGTATTCATTTCTCCCCACTCTGTGGTGGGGGCATATGGCAGTGTGGAGGGGTGGCAAAAGTGTATATATGTAATGTAATGCAATACAATGTAGTGTAGTGTAACGTAATGCAATGTAATGTAATGTATGTATGCACGTGGTACATATGAATGATTGTATGTATTTATTCATGTGTGCATGTATTCATGCATGTGTGCATGTATGTATGTATGTATGTATGTATGTATGTATGTAATTAATGTAATTAATGTATGTAATTAATGTATGTAATTAATGTATGTAATTCATGTATGTAATTCATGTATGTAATTAATGTATGTAATTAATGTATGTAATTAATGTATGTAATTAATGTATGTAATTAATGTATGTAATTAATGTATGTAATTAATGTATGTAATTAATGTATGTAATTAATGTAT
>Ga0126342_10018050_pt1 | contig 12129 bp, 10 predicted proteins | sample Cyp1metagenome_FD_92528 | JGI IMG/M metagenome (GOLD analysis project Ga0126342, IMG submission 92528) | Coral microbial communities from Lord Howe Island, Old Settlement Bay, Australia - Cyphastrea 1 metagenome | ecosystem: Host-associated > Invertebrates > Cnidaria > Coral ... | reverse complement strand
TTTCCTATCTTTTCGCGCATCTACATCTTCTTTCTTCTGATCTTTTCTCTTCTGACTCTTCTCACCTCTGCTTTTCAACTGTCCATATTGTCGGAAGTATAGCTTCTAAACTTCCTTCGATTAGGGAATTATGGAATATTGTAGGGAACATTAATCTTAGAAAATATTATTACCCATTGACATTAGGAATGGGAATTAATAGGGAATCTAGATGAAAACAGAATATTGGGGAAAATCCCATTTATATGGATATTAATCAATATGTTACCGACCTAATATATGGAAATTCCCTGTGTAATATTACCTAATGAATATGAATTATTAGGGAATATGAATGGGAATATTGGGGAACATGAATTATCCTGACTGGGAACTTATGAGGGTATATAGCCTCTGGTAAACTAACAGTTCGCTATTGAAAATGGCCCATTAAGTTCGTTGATTTACCTATTAAAAGTGGTGATGTTCCATAGTTCTGTAGTATACTGGAGGGTAGTAAGGACAATGGGAATATGAATGGGGAATATTCATGGGATTAGAAATAGAAAAAACTAATTCTGACTGGTGCTTAATGGGAATAGTAACCAATCAGAATACTGAGATGATTATTGGGTCACCAGTGATTATTAATTAATCTGACTGATGATTAATCCTATGAATGGGAATATGGGAATAGCAACCAGACAGAAAAATTGTTAGAAGTGAATTCCATTCCCTCAATGCTATGAAAAACTTAAGTTACTGGTGCTTTAAAAGGAAGCATTAAGAAACCTATTTTTCTTCATAGGGAATGGATGGGAATGGGGGTTGCTGGGATGATTCATAGTTACTATTAGTTACTATGGATCATGCCCTCGTTCCCACCAGGACCTTATTTTTTTCATGAAACAACTCGGAGGTGTTTTGATGTGCCCTTGTTGTTTCGGACAAAAATGGATGAAACTGTTGGATTGTTCATTATTTTTTGGAGCTAAAGTGGGGGTGAAGACATGCAATTTCTTGAATTTGGGATGGTTAGATTGGCGGTTTGGCCATGGAGGGTGATGTCACAAGTAAAACTGACACGCGAAAATCCAGGACGTCAATGGTTTAGGCGGGGTATTCATCTCACTTGGCAAACAAGAGGATTCAACGGCTCTGTAACATTCTGTAACCCTTCTGAATGGTGTACCTTCTATTGCATCCATAAAAGCATCCTTTCTCTGGTCCGATGTTGTTCAGTTGCATCGAAAAAGGTCACCATCTTGGCCTCCACAAAAAACGTCACGGCCACGTCACGGCCGTCCTGCCTCCAAAGGTTTTGGGGCAAATCCTTCCGTGGAGCCTTGATCCGGCTCACTTTGGCTGCATCCATTGCTGGAACGGATGTCTCCAAAAAGTGGATCGAGTCCTTTTTTGCTGATCTTTCGACGTCGAAAAAGAATAAGTGGTCTGAAAACTCCAACCCCAGGAGTGTCCGGGGAAAAAAAAAAAACTACATGGCATGGTCAAAGCCTTGGTCTTCGGAATCCTTGTAAATGGGGGGTGGCAGCATGACAAACAAAATCGGTTCATCCTACGTCTCATCCAGAACAATATACGTCCACATCGCATTTCAGTTGGATATCAGGCATGCTTCCTAAACTAGCTCAGTGGGAATTGCTGAGTAAGTGAACCCTTTCATCATCTTGAGCCAAGAAATTACACACTGCATCACCATGGGGCATTTGTCACCAGCCCCAAGATACAAAGCTGCTTGGTAAGCCACACACCCCCAAGAAAAAGGCCTGATCAATTGGGGATCATCATCCAATTTGGGATGGAACATGACTACTGCTGGAAATATGCAGCCATATCCCCTTTTTGGGCTTGGCAAAGACATCATGTATAGGAGTCACCACAGAGTTTTCGTCTATTTAAGTATTTCTAGGTGGTTACCAAAAGTTACCATGTAACCTAATTTCTAGGCTTGCAACTTGGTTGTTTTGTCTATTTGCGGGTTGCTGTAACGCGTTGTCAACCATTCAAACCGAAGAAGATTGGACGGATAGGGCGCAAAGGTACAGCAAACTTGGAATTTAGATGAATTTATATAGATGGTTTAGGATTGCAATAATATACTCTTTGAATATGTATATACATATATATATATAATTATATCATTTATTCGATGATCTATCTATCGATCTAGTCTAATCTAAATGATAAACCAAAATTGTTTATCAATCCGTCCATCTATCCATCCATCCATCGAATGGTATCTAATCTTATCTTAGCTTCCCTTTTCTTGTCTCTTCATTGTATCTGTATGTTTGATCAATCTTGGTATTTCCTTCTCAAGAACTCAACCCCTTCAAACCGGCCCTCCACCAGTCGACTGACCAATCGTTTATTGAATTATTTGTGTAGGTAAAATATAATACATGATATGTATATACGTATGTGTATATATATATATACAGAGGGAGGGAGGGAGGGAGGGAGGGAGGGTGAGTGAGTGAGAGAGAGTGAGTGAGTGAGTCAGTCAGTCAGTCAGCGAGTTAGTATATATATATATATATATAGATACAATATTAATGACACATGTTTGGCATATGATGTTACATCATGCAAATTATCACCATTTCAGGTGAAAAAAAAATCCGTTGGTGACTTCGCTCCAACATTCGACTCACCAGGGCCCTGAAAAATTTCACTGTTGGTTGATTTCTATGTACGGTTTAAGGTGGATGAACCATAAATATTACATATACCGTATTTATATCTTGTATATATATATATATATACTGTATGATATATTTATCCATATGTAAGATATTTCAATCATTGAATGATTGATCCAATATATACATACATGTATCCCATGAAAACATCAATGATGAACCATTATTCCATATATATATATATACCATATATATATAAATATATATATATATATTGTATCAAGATCTTACACATGATAACCCCATCATATCCAGTGTTGGCCACTTTTTGTCCCCCAAAAAAAAAGGTGTCGCCATTGACGCAGGGACGACGTCAGCGGCGATGCGACACGGCTTTCAGCCAGCTGCATGGGTGCTGCATGGGTGCCAGACAAAGCTTTCGACCCGAGTTTTTTTTACCAACCCCAAAGAAGTTTGGGACAATTCTCTTTGGGATCTTTAGTGGGGTTGATTCAATAAAAAATGAATCGGGATGAATATGTTTGAGACCATCATTATAATGGGCTCAACTTTTCTTTGGGATTCGATGCTGGGATTTTTGCTGGGATTTGAGCCCAACTTCTGGGACCTTGGAATGGGGACACCCTCTGGCTTTCTTTGTTTATGGAACATCACCATGGCCATAAAAACCGTAAAACATCGAAGTTAATGTCCGGCACTGATGCAGCTGGTGAGAAACTTAGCAAATGAACAGTGTCCAAAACCTGTTTTTTTGTTCCGTGTTTTTTCACTGGCTAGCAGGGATTCCCATGATGGACTATGATAGTTCCCAACATATTGTGTAGTATAACTGTATAACCGCCTTTAATCATCAACAGGTGTGAACACTGCTCACAGGTCCATGGAGAGACAGGTGGGTCAAGACTGGGGGGGGGCAAGACGCAAAATTGAGCATAGCATTTTTCAAGCCTGACGTCAAATGGTTATTTGATGGGGGTTAACCGACTTGACCCTTTAGTTTCATCAACTAGTGACTGATTGGGAAAAGGACATCTGATCTTTTTTGTAATTCAGCAACCTCAAGACTTCGGACATGTTGGGATAGTTACTGTATTCCTAACTTCCTAACCATCATTCGACACGTGGCATCGAAAAAAGCTGCGATAAAATAAATCCGCCAGATCTTTCAGATGGAGATGATGGAGGAAAGCAACATCAACTGGGTCAACTCGAACTTGCTCTTGCTGCCAGACTTCACCTTTTGATAAAGTTTGGGTGCGAACATCCACCGCTGGAGAATGATTCTATCTCCAAAGGTCATGAATCCAATCGTTCCGTGAAAATCCGACCGCCACATTTATTACCCTCTGGTAAACAAACAGTTTGCTATGGAAAATGGCCATTTATAGTTGATATACCCATTCAAAATGGTGGATCTTTCCATAGTTATGTGGCTGTTTACCAGAGGGTATACCAATCCGGACATCTCCGAAACATCTTGACTGCGCGCCTGGACATGCTGGATCCATCAATTTTCGCTTCACGAAAAGCTGCTGCTATCATGACCCCTGGCCGCCGCTACTCGCCGCTTCGCGGCTTTGCGGCGAAGGACATCAGCCTTTTCTTAGTAGAGAGATCACATCCTTGGCGCGGCGAAAGTGAGCCCGGTTCCTGTTTTTTTCAATGGCCACTGGGGGATGTGGGGGATGTGGGAGATGTTGATCAAGGTGAGAAGTCCTCTGATCTCTAGAAAGCCTAGAAAGCCTGGTGGCTTGACTTGGGGTCTCTAGCTGGCATTCAATATGATCGGGGGATGGGATTAATCCATACAATCCAATATGAGAGTGAGCACCCCACCCTCAGCTAGACTGATGACAAACATATCACCTAGAGGGCCTATATGTCCTTAGAAAATCTTCAGGAGCTATTGCTACAGTATAAACTGTCTATCAATAATGTGACAACAAAACATGTGGCCAAAACAAGATATGTTGAAGCGGAAAATCCTCTTCCATGCAGTATGGGTAAACTTCGATCCGCTGCAAGAAACAGAGTCTTCTTGGAGTGGGACCAACCGCAACACCAACCCTAAATAGACCCTGAAACAACCCTGAACCAAGCCTAAGAAACTTTATACCAACCCTAAAACAAACCATGTCACTTTGATGGCCCACGAGGCACGCCGCAGGGCAGTCACCCCTCCCCCCCAGTGGGGCTGTGGAGGGTGACTGACTCCGACTTGGGGGGTGATTGACTCAGGGTGGTCTGACTCTGCTAGTGGGTGACTGATTCCGGTCTCGGGATAGGATATGACGGATATGAAATATGCATCCATCACAAACACTGGTCAACTGCCGCACGCTTCGATCCCGTTTGTGACCTCTACAAACGGATTTCTAAAGGTCAGTCTACCTCCAGCAGTCAGGGTGAACAACGAGTTGAGTCTCAAATGTTGCTGGTCCAATCTCAGTTTCCTTGCTGGTGAAAAATTCCCATGTTTCTTGGGTTCAACCCGCCTTCCTGCTGGTGAAATCACGTTGTTCTTCTTCGATGATGATCGACTTTTGCTAATGAAAGTCACCTCCAATCTTTGGCAAAAACGCGCATACAATTCGTACATGATGATTGTTGCCCCCATCAATGTCCCCACTTTTGGATGGAGATGGTGGTGTCTTGGTTGCTCAAAGCCGAGCAGAGAAAGCCATGTGACATGTGACAAACACCTAGAGGAACATCCCCAAACAATAGTTGGTTTCCATGCAGCATTCCCCAGCATTCCCGGTTTACAGTTCACAGATCATGATACCTGCATACATGTAATATATATATAACCTCGGAAAAATTGTCAAAGTTCTGGACTACATACCCATAATATGACCATGTGTTGATGGTCAAAGCCCATGTGTGTATATATATATATACATTTGTGTGTGTAGAGGGAGATATATATATAATTATATATATAGTAAGCCACAATAGCTTATCTTGCTCTCTCCACATCCCTTTGAGTTAAGAACCAACAAGAATTCTGACGATTTTGATTTTGTTGATGGTTCAAAACCCATATCTCATGGTGAAATCCCGGTTGACAGATGATCATTCGAAACATCATTTTCTATATTAGTGTATCCATATATATATACATATTTAATTATGATGTTCCCATTCAAAGCTCCATGTTGATAGATGAGATTCCCATTAAAATGCTGTAAACTCCCCATTTTTTGGAGGTCAAACGTCGACCTTCCGACCGACTTTCCGCTTCCGTTCCGCCGAAGAGCCGATGCGGCTTGTCCCCCAAGCGTGGCGCGCTGCACTTCGGCGGCAGCATGCACCACATGCTGAAGCTCGCGCACCTCTCTGCCTGATGTGAAACTTGCGAATCAAAGGTGGCTGGCAGGAAAGGCTGGAAAATCCCCGAACTACCCTCTGGTAATTTGTTACATTGCTATTGAACATGGCCATAGAAATAGTGGATTTACCCTATTGAAAATGGTGATTTTCCATAGTTATGTTAATATACCAGAGGGTAAATGGAGGTTTATGATGGTTGATGTTGGTTGAAGAAAAACATTTAAGCTGATGAGCTGGTTGGCTGGAACATGAAAGCCACTAATTGTCAAAGAACTTTCGACAAAATCACAGTCATAGTTGGGTATTCCAAAGTCATGGGGGTACCCCAAATCATCCTAAATCCGCCGGCCTGCCGGCGTGTTTTTTGTTGGATCTTGCTTGTTCATAGTTGTACTGTCTGCTGGGCTCAACCCTGCTCACGCCTCACTCAACACCGGCTTGGTTCATGTCGATGGTTGTTTCCATTTTTTGTTGTTGTTTGCAATCGGTTTGCTCCGCTTCTTACTTGACCCACTGGCTTTTGATGTGGCTTTTGCCAGACACTTTTTACACGCATAACCTTCTAAATATGGCCTTTCCCAAAACCTTTCTCAATATGGCCTTTTCCAAAACCCTGGTTTACACACATGCTTTTGATTTAAATTTAAACTGTGGTTTGAACAAAACCAATGGTTTTGCATCAAAACCGTCTTTTCCACAAAGAGCTGTTTTACACAAAAACCGTGTTATACACAAACACATACAAACACTATGTTTTACACAAAAACAATGTTCTTGCTGGGCCTGTGCAAGGGCTGTTTGCGGCTTGCTGGATAGCCATTTCCATGGTGGCCGGCGGACCACGCCGAAGGCGGCTAAATTAGACCATGTTAGTATTGAAACCCATGCTGACTTGGGGGTACCCCCATAACTTAGGAAACCTCCATTTTTGGGGGTGGGAGGGCGAATCTTAACTTTATTTTTGGATATATTCATGGAAGACCATGTATTTCCATATTCTTGACAGATTCAGATGTTTGTGGAATATCTTGGAATCTATCGAATCTTAAGGGAATATGAGGATTCAACTGGGGGGTGCAGCTCAGCAAATCCCAACTGGGGTTACCAGCCTGGGATGAACCACCAAGAAATGTGCACTTAGGCGCTGAACTGATAGAAAAATATCAGGTAAAAATGATTGAAGATAGTTGATTTTTCCCATTAGCCATTCACCCCCAATGAATCACATTCTATCCCACACATAATCCAATGATATATCCCAGTATAATCCAGTATATATATAATTATATATATATATATGTCTGGTTGGTGGTATACCTACCCCTCTGAAAAATGATGGACTTCGTCCGTTGGAATGATGACATTCCCAACTGAATGGAAAGTCATAATCCAGTCATGTTCCAAAGCACCAACCAGAGATAGTTGATGGAATGAACACTGAGATGAAATGCATGATTTTTGGGGGTATCCCATTCCATTATTTTGATATATGGAACGTATTGGCTGTTAGCCTATGGTTATGACTAAGATGTATTCAAAAAACAGAAAAACTCGAACCCAGCTATAGGGTGTCTTTACCATGAAGATAAGATTAGATGGCCATATACTGTATCACCCTTATACCCTGGGGCAAGCTAACTAACACAAATGTGGAACATCCCCCAATTTTAATAGCTAATTCATCCATAGATGGGCCATGGCATGCCATTTTTCACATCGATTCTTCGTTTACGCTAGGGTATCGCCAAGAGGTTAAAGATGACTTCAGGGCTCATCCCAGCTGATTTATAGCCCCCAAAAAAAGATCGTCAGTGTTTCCAGGATGTTGTAGATGATATTTACCCTCTGGTAATGACTAACATAGCTATTGAAAATGGCCATTTATAGTGGATTTTCCCATTGAAAATTGTGATGTTCCATAGTTATGTTAGTTTACCAGAGGGTACTTCACGTTTCTTTCCAACGTTTATATGTGTTTTTATATCTTTTGGGGTGGTAACAAAAAATGATGATCTATGATGTGTCTTCGTGGTCAAAAACCTCCAAAACCCTCGGAATTTGCCGAAAAAAGATCTCACATCAGAGAAACTGCCGAGCATTTGATCAACAGGAACCTGTAATTATCAGTGATTGAAATCTCAAGTTGCACATACTAATAATGAGATAATTACAGGAATAGAGAAAATCACTGATAATCACCATAATCATATCAATTACTTGCACAAAAGGGAATCACCATTTCAGCACATCATGACATAAGGATGAAATACCCTCTGATAAACTTACATAGCCATAGCTATGGAAAATCACCATGTTAAGAGGTAAATCAACGAACTAAATGGGAGAAATTGGCAAAATCCCAAAAATAAGAGTGGCAAATTCACTATTCAATTAAAAAGAAATAAACTAAAAAAAAACACATCTCGGAAGCTTTTCTGTCCCGAACCACGCGGTGACACGGACGATGGTGGCTAGGAAGTGACCATCAATGGGAACGGCATGTACGTATATTGACCCCCAAAAAGATAGAAAAGTAACCTACTCATACCTATTCTACTTATTTTAGTAGGATTCTACTTGTCTATCTTTTTGGGGATTAGGATGATACTATCGTATCCCCACTTTCAGTTGGGCCCCATTCGCCTTGATTCTATCCACGAAAATTCTATCTGCCCATTCTGTCTGCGAAATGTTTATGAACTGATCATCGAACTAACTGATCATGTCCATTCCCATATGTCTAAGAAAAATCCTGATCTTTGCAGATTTCTGACCAAACTCCTGGTGTTTCCTATGATCTTTTTATGTTTTGTAACATGGAGGTTTCCTAAGTCATAGGGATATCCCGAATCATCCAGTCCTTATGGACCCAACCCGCGCTGGACCTGCCGGCTCCTCTGCTCCTTCCTGGCCACGGTCGACTGGTACCATCCAATTTTCGAGGCTCATTTAAGGTATCACAATACCAATTCTAAAGATTCAAAAGAAAGAAAACTACAGTAATTCAATGGATGATTGGTGTCATGAAAAACCAGCCAATAAAATTTCTGCTAGGAGATCGCAACATTGTTCCGTGCCAAAACCCAGCCGCTTTGAGGTGATCCGTCCGGGCTCGAGGTTACCGTAGGTTATGCGGTCGCCATCAACTATCCACAATCACAACCCCCCAAAAAAATAAACTCATAAACTGAACTAACCGGAGAAAAAAAACACGCGTTCATCCATGTTCATCCATTTTCAACAGTACTATATATAGTCAGAGATCGTTTTGTGGAACTGGGCCCAAACTTCATGGTAACGATATTTTCGTTTCCACAATGGGCCAAAGCATCTGAAACCATCTGGTTATGACTAACAGTTTGCCATGGAAAGATCCACCATTTTTAATAGGTAAACCATCGAACTAAATGAGCCATCTATACCATGGCTATGTTAAATAACCAGAGGGTAACTTCTAAAAAATATGCTATTCTAAGTACCCGGATGGATATCTATCATGATGGACTTGAAAATCTACTCATAGCCTCCGGTCATGAAAAAACACTTCGCTATTGAAAATGGCCCAGGAAAATATAGTTTACTTCAAATGCCCAGGAAAATCGTCGATTTACCGTACTTCAAATGGTGATTCTCCAGTTCGCCAACTGTTAGTTTGCCATCACAATGTCATCCATAGTGCTGAAATGTCATAGGCTACTGTGTATTATATAAATATGGTAAACTGGTGGATTTTCGGAGATTTTCCATAGCTATGTTGATTTACCATGGATTTACTGCAATTAAAATGCTGGATTTACCATGATTTACCATGCATTTACCATAGATTTACTATGCATTTACCATGCATTTACCATGGATTTTCCTATGAAAATGCTGGATGTTCCATGGTTTTTCCCATGTTTCCCCAGCCGGGCTGTCTGGGCCCCTCTGGGCCCCGGCCTCGAAGAGCACCGGCGAGTCACTGACGGCGAAGTGCGGCGAGGAGACCTTGACGGAGGCCCAGCCCTCACGGCCGCGGTCCGGCAGACCGTTCAGGTGGAAGGTCTGAAAGACCTCGAGATGTGGCCCCAATTGGCCCCATGGAGAATGGATGGTTCATGGTGAAGAAATGTGAAGAATTCGAGAGATGGAATATGGTGAATAATGATTTTCTAATTATGGAATATGGAATATTCCATGGTTAATATTAAATGGTTAATGGTTAATATATGGTGATTAATAATTCACCATTAATATTCCACAATGGATAATGGTGAAGAATTCGAGAGATGGTCATGGTGAATAATTCGACAAATATCTCAGGAATATATGAGCAATATTCATGAATATTATAAGGAATATGAATAAGGAATATATATATATATATATACGTATCATAATAATTGATAATATATAGATAGATACATATGGTGGTTGATCTAAAGATCTAAATTCCTTGATCTGCAAACGGCCATTCTTCGCGAATCAACAATGTACTTTCGCGAATCTTGCGCGGACCCCACGTTTATCTTTCGCGGGGGTCTCATGTTAAAATCTTTCGCTAAATCTCTTGCCAAAAATAAAACGCGAGTTAAGAAAAACTTTTCGGGGTCTCATGTTGGAACCCTGCCTTTGTAGTGACAATCTCTACATGGACCTTTAGATTGACAATCATATGTTTTTTTCCATTAAACATTGCATATCATATTGATAGCATTTTTCGAATGGGAAATCCTATGATGATGTATGGAATATGTATGGATTTAATGGAAATTATTTCAGTATGGTTAACCAACTCTTTGTATTTAAAGAAAACATCATTACGAGTAGTATGAATATAAGCCAGAGGGTATCCCTCTTGTTGTTTTTGTCATTTGGAGCTACAACGACTACAGCCGCTTCAGCTACTCGCAGAATCATAAACTGGTGGATGACTTCCTCTTTTTGGATAAAACCCTCCAGTAAACTGACATAGCTATAGAAATCCATGGGTTTTCCGTTTGGAAATGATCTTCATTTCTGGTGAGTTTTCCATATGTTGGTCTACTGGAAGGCACCTCAATTTTTCACACCTGGTCCAGTGTGAAGGCAAGGGTGCTTGGATGGCTTTAATTTATCCAAGTATGTAGGGAATCAGCATATGACAACATATGACAACATATGACAACATATGACACCCCAGTATACATGGATTATATTATAGATGGACATTTAGCTTATGTAACATGGTATTCATATCATGTAATCATGTCATCTATTTATATAATACATGGGATATCATGGGATTATAAACAACTGACACCAACACATCCATGGATCAAAATATATCAAAAAGTTCACGCGGGCCTAGGCTTTCCCAACCGAACGTGTTTTCCAATATGGTGGTATAGTACAATGGGGATAAAAAGAGAATATGTCGGATAGGGTTTAAATGTAGAAATGAGTGTGATAGTCAAAAAAAAACAGATATTGGACAATTGATGACAATTGGGTGGGGACCCAAAATGGGCTACCTATTTTGATCACGAAACTTGGAGGATGGGGATACCAATCGCTTTGATAATACTATCTTCGAAAATACAGGAAATGTGTATATACCCTGCCATAATTTAAAATAGCTTTGAAAAATTGCTTTGTTTCATGGGGAGATCATAAATTACCGGTACCAGGTATATTCTCCCGCGCATTTGACCAAGGGGCAATTTCAGGTGCGCTCTTTTTTGCCCGACTCTCACCTGTTGCCATCTTAGGGTCTACAGACGGCTTGCCGCTTGCCATGCTGATGGCGCTGCAACGGTGTCAAGGGGGGGGGATATACAGAGCTAAAATTGCTGCGGCACAAATAGACAATATAATCCTAAATATATATATATATATGTGTATATATATATGTATATATATATACATATATATATATATACATATATGTATATATATATATGTATATATATGTGTGTATATATGTATATATATATGTATATATATATGTATATATATATATATGTATATATATATATATGTATATATATATAAAGAGCGCACCACCACATCTTTTTATGATCCACTCCGCAGCGAATTTGTTACAAAATAAAAGAAACAACCAGTCACAAAAAACCTGATAGGAAAGATGCCTGGCCAAACCCCCGGCATCTTT
>Ga0126342_10018049_pt1 | contig 12130 bp, 7 predicted proteins | sample Cyp1metagenome_FD_92528 | JGI IMG/M metagenome (GOLD analysis project Ga0126342, IMG submission 92528) | Coral microbial communities from Lord Howe Island, Old Settlement Bay, Australia - Cyphastrea 1 metagenome | ecosystem: Host-associated > Invertebrates > Cnidaria > Coral ... | reverse complement strand
GGCGTGGATGCTCGTGGTTGAGGTCCGGCAGGGAACACTGGGCGTGGATGGTCATGGTTGAGGTCCGGCAGGGAACACTTGGCATGGATACTCGCGGTTGAGGTCCGGCAGGGAACACTGAGCTTGGATGGTCGTGGTTGAGGTCCGACAGAGAACACTGTGGATCGCGGGTCGCAGTTGGACGAGGAGGACGACGAGGAGGAGGAGGAGGAGGACGACGAGGAGGAGGAGAGGAGATGAGGAGAGGAGAGGAGACGAGGAGCAGGCAACTGACATAAAATCTAACAACCCTCACCTGGCAGGTGGGGAACAAATACCAGTACAAGTTTCTCTGTCAGTAAAAGCCAACATTGTCTTCGAGTTTCTCTTTTGCCTCTGAAACCAGTGAACCAAACGCCCTGTCAAGCAAACAAGAACAACTAATGTGAAAAAAACACTTCGTTGGGTGGGTCTGATGTCATCCTTGTTTTTTTTGTTGTCGTTGTCGTTGTTGTTGCTGTTGTTGCTGTTGTTGTTGTTGTGGTTGTGTGTTTCAGCTTATTACTTGGTTGTTCAGAAAAATGGATTTTCTGTTGGAAATTACTCCACATTTTAAATATACATGAACGGCTGTGAGCAAAGGAGACTACTTCTTTTTCAAGAAAAACTATACCATCAAAATCATAGTTGATTCTTGAACAGAAAAATGCACTTTAAATAAAAAAAGTTTGTGATTGAAAGGTGTACTGTCTATGTGAAAGGAGCACAGCATCCTTTTGAAAGAAATCGCGCGTTCTAAGCAAGTGCTGCAGTACTGATTTTTGTCCAGCATACCAGTACCGAACAGTGTCCGTTTGAAGAGAAAACAGCATCTTTTTGAAGCAGTACTGTATCTCTAAAGTGAATAGTGTGTAAAATACAGAATACACCAGCCAAAGAAAATAACACTTCTCTCAATTCACTCATAGTCTAGTTTACAGATTGCTGCATGAACACTTCTCTCAATGCATACTATATCTTTGAAAGTGGTCCTCATAGTTTTACAGATTGCTGCATCCTTGAAATCATGAGACCTTTCAGCAAAACCAACTTCACATTTTGGAATGGAAAGAACATACCGGTATGCTCAGCAAATAGGTAAACATGTTGCTCTGGTTGGGTGGGCTAGCATATATATATATACATATATATATATATATACATTAAAGTGAACTTAGTTGGATAGGTGAAAATAAGCCAGCTTAAAACTGGGACTCTTCACATTGACCGTCCTAATTCCTCTGACATCTCCCACAAACGCTTCGAGCAATAACAAACTGTGCAATGAATAGTCTCCCGTTTCTGATACGGGAACCTCTAATTGCATATAGTAACATGATATTTATTGTCTATGATATAATATTATATATGTGTGTGTATCATCTATGGTGTGTATGTAAAATATGTATATACGTATGCGTACATTTAGATACGTATACATTCACCGGTTATTTCCAACATGTTCCAAATGACCTTTACCTCAGAATTTGACATTCCAGCTGTCCAGCTTTTCTTTCTCGCACAGCAAAATGACTTCATCATTGTTGGGATGGAAAGCAACTCAGACCACTCCAAGAGAATAGTCGCTATCATCGGATGGTCAAAATGACTTGACTATTGTTTTCATTTGTAAATAGCAATTAACTGATTGCCAAAAAATCAATGACATAACACTGCAAATCATTGCGTACAGGGACGGAACATCAATCATCAAATAGTTAACAAATGTCGAAGCAAATCTATCCAAATCTGAGACCCTCGGGGATCAAGTTCAATCAGAAACCCGCCTGTGGACGGAAGCTCTGAAGTCGCACTTTGTGCAGGCCTGGCAATGGACAAATGTGGGAAGTCCTTCATCAAACGCTTGATAATTTGCCGATAAGTTCTCCATAAACCATATTGACTTGCCAGCGAGCCATTGTATGCCATTGTATGCCATTGTATGCCATTGTATGCCATTGTATGCCATTGTATGCCATTGTATGCCATTGTTATATGTTTCACTGCATTCCTGTCACAAGCTATTTGGACAACTTCCAGTAATGAGGGATCATCCTAGCCGTGCCAAAAAGTAATTTGCCATCATGATTACCATCTAAGCCATGGCGATCAGTAGCTACATGTACACATAACATGCATCATATATATAGACATACCCATCTATCTATCTATACATATATTATTATATTTTTCATACATCCATATCAATAAATCAATATGTAAATATGTATATATATATATATGTAATGTTTTTGAAAAACTATTATAGCACCTTCAGCTTCTAGTTTGATGTGGCAATTTCTTGCAGGGAAAAAGTAAGCTCTTTGCAATCACGGACAGAGCCGCGCCTTCACCGGGCAGAGGTGCATCCTGCAGGTACCACAAGTTGCGAACTGGAAAGTCACCGTTACATCCGTTAAAGTAACAGGTAAATCATGGAACTAGTGGGCCATGGTTTCCGTAGCTATGTTAAATTACCAGGGGATACCTTCTTGGATGTTCCAACTGCAAATAGGGAAAATGGATGCCAATTTGCTCATCGCCCTCTGTGTTATTGGTTTTTGTCATCGCTGCTTACTGGAAACACCGAGTTTCAGCTCCATTTCCCACAATATCATGAGGAGGCAGCAGGGCATGGGCCGTCATGGGTCAAAATGTAAGGCAGACACACAAACAAATATACTTGGCATTTAAATATCTACTTTTTTGCAAAATATTACCAATATCAGATTTTGTTCTGTTATATTAGATGATATGTTGTTATGCTATATTATGCTATATTATATTATAACATACTCTATATGTTATATATACCAGTAGAACCGCACAAGGCAGTGGCGAATCCGTGGACCTTAATGGTTGACTGGTTGACCCAACTCTGACCCCTACCCCAAAATAGTGGCCACACGTAGAGCTTATGAAATCCCCAATAACAAGGCATAACAAGGATCACACACACATGTGTATATATATATATGCATATGCACTATATAGACACCTAAAATTCATACTTAGACACAAAGTGTGATAAATGGGATAACAATAATTATAAATAAACGTTCCTCACTATCCTTAGATTATAAATAAAATTGGCAGATGCAATCCTAAAAATACCAAGAAGATTGGAATTCAACATATTCAATCCACACTTATTTGTGTTTGGTTGGCGGACTTTTACATGGTTTTACCATGTTTTACCTGTAAATCTTCGCCATTCTCACCGGCTCTCCTGATCCAGATCGATGGGCTGCAAGGACATGGGTCTCACCTGTGGCGCCAGTGGCTGACAAATCTCTGTCCGAAAATATGGGGTTTCTCAATGCCCGAGAAACATGGGAAAATTGATGACATATTGATGACATATTGATGACTAACCCATGGATTTTAGAGGTACCATATATATATATCATATATTCAGACCAGTGGTTGCAAGTCAAAGTTAGCTTAGGCACACGTCCTGGGATCTTCAAGTCAAAGTTTATACATCCTACCCTGGGAAGCTACCAATTTACCACTGGGTGAGAAACAGCGGCAGGTCTGGGTCGTTAAGCGATTCCAACAAAAATGCTCGAAACTCAAGATTATCATCCCATTTGCTTATGTTATAAGTATATTGAAAGTTTCAATATGTTTAAATCATATATACCACCAGCGAGAAGCATAGGCAAGTTATGGCAAGTTATAAGGGGATACCCATGTGAGCGGCGGCTTTTATTTGGCTAAATGGATAATAATATATATAATTATATATAGATATATATTGCGGCGTACCTTGGTTTGTCGAAAATAAAATAATTAGGCTGTAGAACGAGGTAGGAACACCGCGAGAACGAGGTAGGCATCGTGCGTAAATTAAAGCATTTTGCTATTAAAAACAAGTGCGGCATTGGAGAACGATGTAGGAACACCCCGTCAATTTCGTTTTGTACCAAATGGGTTCCGCGGCTCATGTGGATATTAATCACTATGAATGAGGAAGCGACCAACAAAAAAAAGGGCCTGGGTTACACCACATTTGGGGGGATGACAACAACTCACAAAAAGTGCTTTCGGAACACACAGACAGATAGTGATAAAGGAGGAAATTGATTCAACAAGATGCCTCATATCTTCTGTTAATTGTCCCTGGAAGCTGGGATAAAACTTGATGCGACCAATGAACATGGGATTTGTTTTCGCGGTTGGTTGCCATGCTTAGTAAACCCCGTGATTAAAGACATAAAAAGGTTACCCCAAATCTGGACTTTCCATTCCTGGGTGGATCATTCCTGGGTTTCGGCCAAAAGAGACTCCCAAGAATCAACAAGCACATAGAATCAACAGATATCAAGAGATCACTACACTTTCCTTAAGATAGTCACCTACTCAAATTTCCGGTTTGGCTTTGTCTCACAGCCTCATATGCAAACACATCAACAAATGATTGGATAGAAGCAAGATAAACAAGCAAGTATGCCGCGCGTCTAGTTGCTAGTTGCCTATTTAAAGTGGTGGGACCTCAAAATCAGCAGCCTTGTTTGGAAGCATAGCAAGTGCGCGAAATCAAGGTGCCACATTCAAATTGAATCACCATCTGAACGAGCGAAGCACTATGCAGTGTATGAGGTGACTCTTTTGGGCAATTTCTTTGAGGTAATGGTCTTGTCTGATGGGCGGCTGGAGTGGGTACCGTAAACCAACATACAGAAGAAACGTCTACAGATGTCCACAGTGCTTTCCCAAGATCTTTTAAAAAACAAATAACAAACACATTGCCTAGGCAAAACAACTACATATTTCAGGTATGATCTGATCAAATATGTCGTTGGGCAAATACCAACGTCATGTATTTATACAATGAACATAACGTGTATATAATATATATATATATACATATATATATATATATGTATGGTTCAGTCATTTTATTATTATCTATTAGTGCAGCACAAACTGAAAACCAACGAACCTCTCATATGCTCATACATCGTGAATAAACAGTGTCAACGATGTTAACAACTCGACCACATACAGGTTAGTAAATCGGCTTTCCCAGCCTAAGGATTCTGATACTCTCCACTATATTAATAAGGGTAGTATAACCCCTTATCATCATCAATCAACCATTGTTTATCTATTGTATCCCCATATGTGTGATGTTTAACCCCCTGTAGGTATTATGAATTATACTTAACAACCCAATCAAGTCACCATTAAAAGCACAAAAGCTCTTGATGGTTAAACCCATGTAAATGATGACTAAATCCCTATTCAATAGCTGTAAATCATCCACCAATCGAGGTGTCTCAAGTGAAATCATTCGGCCAGGCGCCCAAACATCACCACCCTGGCAATGGATGAGGCAGAAAAATCGCAGGTTCGGTCAAGCTCTGAATCAAACAATCCAACAAGTCAGGAAATTCGGAAACATATTATACACATAACTTCACATAACTCAAATAACTACAACTTAAATTACCACGGTACAGGTATAGGGTTCCAAAAAGATATAGTTTCCAGTTTCTTCAGGATGTGACTTCGATGATGCTTCCCCCAAAAAATCTTTGGGTTTCCAACTGTTCTATCTATTTGGGAGTGCCACTTGGGGAATGTTCCATCGCCATGGCAGGCTGATGGTAACTGGCTGAAGACTTACCCTCTGGTTATGTCAAAATAGCTATGGAAAATGACCATAGAAATAGTGGATTTTCCCATCAAAAATGGTGATTTTCCATAGTTATGTTAGTTTACCAGAGGGTACTGGCCCAGTGAAATAATGAGAAACATTGTAAAAGTAGGTCTAGCAATCTGGGATAACATCCTCAAACATCCTCAAACTATAATCCGGTCGGTTTCACTCAAGTTGTTGCATGGATATGGTGTCGCCACGTGCGACCCCTTCAGTATCTTAAAAGTGTTATAATTACAATTAGCCAGTAATAGTGGAATTCCATCTCCTACCGTAGATTGTCAGTTTTATTCAGAAAAAACTACACTATTTGGATCTGACTCTTTGACTATTCTTGTGAAACAACAAATCACTATCTCACAAACCAAATTTTGTTTGTTAGTAAAAACTACACTATTTGTCGAAATTTACAAATTTTGTTGGGCCGCAAAAATGAGGCCACTTCAAATGGCATCATCCATGGGGCCGTACAGGTTCTCCTAATGCATGTACTATGGAATACGGCACAAGGATTATGTATGTATTTAATGTACAACAATATGAAATATCTTATATAGAATACACAATATGCAATGTGAAATATGTAATGTGTGTGTTTTCTGTGATGTGTGCTATGTGATGGGTAATGTGTGATGCGCAATGTAATGCAATCTAATGTGACATAATGTAATGTATGCATGTATAAAGCAGGTGTTGGCTGTAAAACAAACAGGGTGGATGTCGAGACCTTCATCAGCTTCTGACGATTGAGTTCATGTCGTGGGCGCCTGAGCTGAATGGATAGAAAAGCTATCCACTGGTTGCTTAGCATGTCCATGGCCCATGGAATGGCTACTAAATGAGCCATGTATGGAAAAAAACATAGGTAAATCATCTGCAATTATCTACAAATGAGCCATGTTCCATGGCTAAATTTGGCTATATTGGCCTATATCAGGCTATATTAAATGACCAAAGGATAGTGCATAGGTATTTTGCTGCTGATTCCTATTGAATCCTGTTGTTGTTTCTTGTTGGTGGGCTCACAGGATACGGCATGGTTCTTTTATAGATTCCGGTGTTTTAAAGCCATCTACTTACACAAATGGCTTTGCGAACCCACTTCAGGGCGGGGGATTGGATCTAAAAAATGCACCCGTGACTGTGACCCAGACCAATGAACATGCTGAAAAATCCATGATCGTTGACTGTGACCAAGATTTTTCTGCTTCTATAATATAAGCAGGCAGCGAGAAGCTTGAAACGGACTGCAAGTTGCATGCTTTCCCAACTCACATTGTTCATATATACATTGTGAGAGTCACTGTTCACATATATTTGACATGGTACAACTAACAAAAGCACATACAATACTCAACAGATTAATCACATCATACAACAATGATAACAACCGTAGCCGTAACCTGTAGATAGTCAACAAATAAAGATCCATAAAAAAAAACATTGACATAGAAATAGGAATACTGATAATCACAGTAACAAACTCTGTACACACACAAACACACACGTGTGCACAGGAAAATATGATGCTGTACATATACTGGGATGATGGTGTTGATAGTAAATGTTTGATGCAAGAAATGATTTCAGGTTGTATAGTATCAATTTATGTACCCTTGTGATTGGTATGTTTGGCGCTACAGTCCAATGCTACCCCGTTGGCTACCTCCATGGCCCTCCTACAAATTCATACAAATTCATCATCATCATCATCATCATCATCCAAATCACCGTCACCATAATACAAAATGCTGAAAGTAATTGACAGACTTTGTACAGAAAAAAAAGGTGTGGTATCTCTGGATCGACACGCATCCACCTTCATCGAAGCACTACTGGGCTTCGTGCCACTACTAGGCATCACTTTTACACTTTGCAGCTCCCCAAATAAGAGATCGCGGAAAATACTAGGAAGAACAGTTTAGAAAAACATGTGTTTTTTGTAGCCCAACGGAACACAAAAAAAACATTACATCTTTATACATCCCTGGCGAATCCCTGGTGACCTTTTTTCTGGGGAAGCGAGCCATTCCGGCAGGGCTAAGCTGCCAGAATCGCACCCCAGACTTTGAGACATCTCCTGGCGATGGGCGAACAGCGATGATGGTTCACAATCCAAAAAATGGCGTTGCATATCTCTATATATATATACACACACTAAATCTTGTGTATATATATAGAGAGAGAGAGAGACTGTATATATATATATATATATATATTTATATAATCCCATCCCCATATTCTAGAGTTGGTTTGCAAACCTTTTTACTGAACTAGGAGATTTCAAGGAGATTTCATTCAACAATAGCTTTAAGATGATCATAGATGATCTAGCGGAAAATCTACAGCAAACATATCGTCTCTACCATTAAATACCATCACAAAAAATGGTGGTCGTGTAGATGTCCCCTCAACTTGATTCTGGGATTCATCTATATAGAGTGAGAACTATAGTAACCATAATATTGCGACTTAAGTTTGGATATGATTTTGAAAACCAGACATGAAACCAGCCAATTTTGACTTCAATATGTTTGATCCAGAACCAAGTTTTGCCAGTATATGTAGGTGAGTGGGCCCCAAAACAACTCAATCACATTTGTTGGGTATTTGGATGGATATACATTGGATTCTCCCCAGTCTTTTCTCAGTCACCGGGAATCTGATGCCTACGAAAGTGAACAAATATCCATGTTTGGTTGTCGGAAATTCGAGACATCAACCAGCAGCCCACAATGTCAAAACCATGTAAGCACCAGCCAGCAGTGGGGGTCACAGACTGAAAAAAAAACATGCCACAAACTTAAGCACTAAGACTGCAAAAACCATGCAAACAAAACTTCGCACTAAGACACTGCCACCGGATTGATGTCCTTTTGCAGTGATTGAATCAGCAGATTCGAGAAATAGATGTCGCCAGTTTCACTTAATGTTCATTCGCTAGTTACATCGCTAAAGTGTCTATTTAGCTTTATGAAATTGGCCATTTCAGTCCTCGTGGCGATCGGCCTTGCCGGGGCTATGTCAAGATCGTGCTGATCATCGAGGCCCCGATTGCCGATCATCACCATGGCTAATTTATGGTGAAACCTCGGAAAATGATCTATGTTCATGATGTGATTTTTTCCACATCTATGTATACACGTTTATGTGTTTACTAGGGTAATAGATTTTCATTCATATTCATGGAGTTTTTCCTATGAATTTCATAGTTGGATCATGTTGGATCTATTTTTCTATGGCGTTTTGACTGTGGGCCGCTGGTTCCGGGCCCGCCTTGCTCTGTAGCAGCTTCTGGCGCATCCTGAGGTGCCGCCACGCAAAGATCAATGTAACTATATATATATATGTGTTTGTATTTTTTGTGTTTACTTACTTATTTATGTAATAACACATATGTAACTATGGATATCTTAACTATGGATATATATATATATATATATTATATTATGTATTGTATGTATGTATATATATAAATATATATATATGTGATTGTATGTGTAAATATGTCTGTGTGTGTGTAACTGAGTACGAGTTGACAAAAGGCCGACTGGAGATTCTGATACTCTCTCCTTTCCTCTTAAGGATACTCGACTGGGGGAACCTCAGGATTTCAACTGAGGTTGAAACTTTCTAGGAATGGAACTGATTTGGTTTTGAACAACTGCATCTAGGAATGGAATTGTTAACTGTTGTATCTATAAATATCTATAAATATCTGTAAATCGCATTGTTGGTGAAAGTAAGCACGAATTAATCCGGGGGAATCTCAGGAATCACTTCCACCGGAGAACCACACCAAGCCCAGTCGATTTGGCCATTGGGATGCTCCAGCCGAATGGTGGTCTAACAAATTCCATGTGTAATATTTTGGGGTCAAGATGACTTCCTATTTGCTCCAATCCTAATTATCCGATTATCAAAAAAACATGTACTTCGGCTGCTTGGGAACGTTCGGGGATAATATGGGAGAATATTATGTTTCTCTAAGCCTGCATTCTGTTTGAGATGGAATATGTCATTTGATTATTTAAGCTAGACTTAAACTTGAGCTTAATCTAGGTTTGTTTGAAAATAGCATACTGCCAAATTTATTGGTCGACTACTTTTCGTACTTTTCCCATTCAAATCACCATGTTGGGGGCCCCATTTCAGACACACGCTCTTCAAATCCAAGCAGCTGGGACAAGAAACTTAGATCCGTCGACTGGGTGGGCGTGGCAAAGCCCGTGTGCAATGGGCGTTGGAGCTCCTGATGGCCAAGCTGTCAATTCTGCTACACTGAACATCTGCGCAAAGCCTCGGCTTTGTGCCACAGGGAATAAAGGGATATTTTGAATATTATATATATACATATTATATATATACGTATTATATTTATATATACATATTATATATATAATATATCTATTTTACACATTAGATACATGTACATGCTTATACACATTAGGTACATGTACTTGATTATACATGTATATATTTGTATATATATAACATATATTCCAGTATTTTATATTCATTTATGTTGCATGTGATGTTTTTGCTTTATTGTGTTTATCCATGTTGATCCGATTTGGGGAAACTGAAGGTATCGCTTGTAGAAGGACTTATTCGTGGCGGTCGAAGTAGGTTATGACCCACCTTGAGGCCTGGGTGCATCCCAATTACTCACACCGAGTACAGCGAGTACGAAGTTCTTCGGGTCCGGTGGATGAATTTTCGGCCCTTCTTCTGATCCAAATTGATACACCCAACCCAAATGACCTATCTTGTCCTAGGAAATTTTGCGCAAGTCAGCTACGTCCAAAAACGGGCACCCCTTGGGCCAACATCCCGGAGACCGGCTGGATGTCAACTCATGGTTTCCAACCATCATACCTCATAATTAATCTTCCCGGTCTTCACCCTCAAAAAACCCTCTAGCAATCTAAAAAACTCTTGTTCCATGATTTTCCTGTTCAAACCTCCATTTACTTCGGAATTTCCCAGTCATATTTGATGATACGGATGGGTTTTCTATCCCCAGTCACCACTGTTTCACACATGACCCCCCCATCTCCTGCTTAAGTTCATTAAAAATCTCCTCACCTCAGCCAACCATCTCGCATTGCTAAATGGGAAGGAACAAAGGTGTATACATGTGTATACCCCAAATCCGTTGGTTGACAATTAATTTTACAGAGACATCTATATAGTGTATATAAAGACCCAACGACCAAACAAGTCACAAACTGGTGAATTTAATCATCATATTCTGTGTTAAGTGACTTTATTTTTTCTAATTGTTAATGTGTTTTTTTTCCGGAAACCCACTTTGAAAACATTTGTTTTTTTCCCCGGACAAAAAACCATGTTCCCCGGACAAAAAACCATGTTCCATTTCAGATACACCCGGGAATAAATGCCCAAAACCCGCAAACCCATTGGACCGTTGTCATCCCCAAAACTACCAGCGCAGCTAGTTTGGAAAACAAGAGACTTAAAATGCATTCGGTGGAACTTTTTCAACATGTTTGTCAAACAGTACAACATAGCACAACCTGTATCTCAGACATTCTCAAATGCTAGGGATGAAATATGACTAAAAATTGAATGGGTATATAATTTGATGTAACTTCCCAGTATATCACGGTAATACTAAAAGGCGCCGCTAGGCCCTCAACCGCAGCCACCACAATTTCGGCTGGTCGAACGGAAATCCTCAATCCCAAGACACCCCGCACTTGGCTGGATGGGCCCTTCAAGTGATTGTAAACTGGTTATATAGTTAGTATCAGTAAAGTTCAGTAATTGGGTGAATGACAGCCAAAAGATACCACTTCCAGGGATCATCCAAGCGGAAAGACTGGGGTCGGTGGTCTCCCACATGTCAAAATCATGGCGTGCCGAATGTCCAAGGAGGAAAAATTGACAAAATTTGGCATTTGTAAGGTGCAAGATTTCGCGGTTTAGCCACTATCTTCCAATTGAAGTCACCATGCGCATGGCCAAGGTTCCATGGATGCAGCAAGTCCACTATCCTAGGCGGGTCAAACCGTACCCGCTCAATGCTCATGGGGATTCGATTGTTGGAGGTCTCCTTGTTTGAAGCTTTCGTTCAGGGTCCCAGAGCAGAGACATTTCAACAGTCCCACAACCTGCTCAGCTAGAGACAAATAATAATATTAATAATGATATTACCAAGAGTGCCCGCACGAGGCGGGGCGGAAGTTGCCTTATGGTTATAACATAGACCCGGGCAAGCCGGCGGCGGAAGTTTCCCAAACATAAATGACCTATAGTTCGACGCCAGCCTGTCCCGACCGTGTCCTTCCCTCGACAATTTTTTTCAGCGAGAGACGAAGCAAAGTCTTCACACTCCACACTTCGCACTCCACACTTCACACTGCACTCTTCGCACTCGAAACTTCACACTTCACACTCCACACTTCGCACTCCACACTT
>Ga0126342_10018048_pt1 | contig 12130 bp, 13 predicted proteins | sample Cyp1metagenome_FD_92528 | JGI IMG/M metagenome (GOLD analysis project Ga0126342, IMG submission 92528) | Coral microbial communities from Lord Howe Island, Old Settlement Bay, Australia - Cyphastrea 1 metagenome | ecosystem: Host-associated > Invertebrates > Cnidaria > Coral ... | reverse complement strand
GAGTATAGTGAAGTATAGTATAGAATAGTATAGTATAGTAAGTATAGTATAGTAAAGTATAGTATAGAATAATATGGCAACGGAGAAGCTGACAAAGTCCAAGCCGGACAAGAATGAAAAAAAAGAGAAACCTGAGAAGACTGAGAAGGAGAAAAAAGAGAAAAAAAACAAAGAAAAAGGAGGCGGACACGAAGAAACAGAGAGGCATGGCCGACTTCCTTTAGGGATTCTGTTTAGCCAACAGCAGTTTGGCTTGCCATAAGATGGCACAATCTTTCAAAGATGGCAAGATCTTTAAAACACGATCCATGCCCAAGCCTAAACACGCTAGGGGTGGCGTGACATGGGAAAAAAATGCATTTCTGGACAGGTAGCATTTTTTGCAAGAAACGTTTTACACATGGACCCAACGGTGTAAAACGCTTGTTGCATACTGGAAGAAAAAACAATCTCAAAACGCTTGTTTAGCCCCCGGACCTAACAACTAAGCAACCTAACATCGGCCCATCTATTTGTTCCCCCAGAAGGACATCATTGGATCTAGAGCTGGTCACCGTTGGTCTTCAGTCATGAAACATGATGCGGTGTCTCTCCAGAGCTGATTTTGACAGGATTTGGTGAAGCCTGGGCCCAACCAACCCCTTCAACCAAACAAATTCCCAAATAATTGATCCACATATAACGACGATATTTCACAGATGCCACAAAGCGGAAACGATCCGCAAATGAAACATATGTCCTATCCCGGAAAATCGTCACAAAATCCCAGATCTCCTTCGGGTGAGGTGAATCCAGTGATGATGATCTACCAGAGGTCCGTTCCAAAGCTGTGGCTTTGGCAAAGTTGCTAATCCCATCCCCCGGATATTGACATACCGCCTGATTCATGGTTTCTGGGCGGTATTTAATATATTTTAATATTAACATTTAATATGGGCACATATGTCACATATGGGTTCTCTCTCTCTCTCTCTATCTAATATATATATATATACAGATACCTATCTCGGGATGGTTATGGATAGTTACACCATCTTAAACCCATATATTTGATAGTTCAACCACTTTTGATGTGTCAGGCACCCATAGAAGGGAGGCCCGGGCCTGAGCTGCGGCGAAGTTCGCGGGAAGGAATTGATGATTGACATGGAAGGATGATGCCTATATACAGCGAATAACTGGTTGAAACATGTGAACATGTTGGGGTTCTTCCTTTTTTTGGACAATGTGGCGAGTTGATACTTTTTTTTTTTCCAACCACCTAGGAAAGTTGAGACTTAGTTGTAAAACCATGCCACATCATTTGCAAGTGATTGTGCTTTAGCAAACTGTCAAAAGCTGGCGGTACTTCCAGCCATCATCATGTTTTTTTCGTAAATACGCCACACATAGATGATGGATTCTGGTGTAATGTGGACAACCCAATGATAAGTCATCACCAGTTTTATGAGTGGTTTAAGACACATGGCAGGTTTATGCAGGTTTATTTTTCGGGTTTCCCAGAAGACTGTTTGAGTACCGTCCCTAGGGGTGAAGTTCCGAAGCGTCTCAGGACGCAGGAATTGCTGGCCATGAAGCTGAGCCAAGAGGAGCTGGAGGGATGGGGGATGGGATCAATGATCCTCAAGTATCATTTCTGAATGTCTTGATTAGCTAATTTGTATCCCATTGTATCCATTGTTGTATTTTATTGTATCCTGTCACCAGGGATCCCATCATCAAGCAACCCCCTGTGTTTTGTTTTGTCTTGTTTCAGCCAACACTCCGCCATGTGTTTGACAGGGACATAGGTTAACCTCCCAGTTAGTTGATCATCGGACGGCGTTTGTCTATATCTTTATGACTGGGGTTTATGCTGGATTTATCATATATCGAACTAGTTATATAGGTTTTAAGAAACCAACAAGCACTGGGAAATCCCTACTTCTCTTGCAGGTTTTTATGGGAAAATAATCGATCAATTCTTGATTTTTCATCTAGCCATGTTTACTCAATAGTTGGTCAGTTTTATCCCATTATACCCCATTATATCAAATTATATCTCATTCATATCCCATGAAAGTACCTATTGATCAACATAAGATCTCATTAATTCCCATTATATAGATCCCCTTTAAACCACCATGAAAATTTCCCTTTAAACCCCACTAAATCCCAATTAAATCACCATGCCCCTGCAGGAGCTGCCTGCGGTGGGCATCGCGGGCCATTCGGAGCAGGATAGCGATTCGGAGGAGGACATGCCGAAGGTACGGCCCTTGGGGGGGGGGAGCCAAGCATGACCAACACTAATAAAAAGTATAGTTTACCCTCTGATAAACTAACAAAACTATGGAACATCACATTTTTTCATGGGTAAATCAACTATAAATGGCCATTTGATGGCAATTCTATAGCCTATAGCTTTGTTAGTTTACCAGAGGGTATAAGTCTTATTGAAGGCATTGGATTGGTTGGGATGGTTGTTGGAATGTGTATATGATATATGCATATTTTTGAAAAATAACAACCAAATATGATCCCAAATTCCTAAATATGATCTATACATATGTACTGCATGTTTGCATGACATGATCCTAGCGAATCTATGATCTCATCCTATTGGTTGCTGGTGATTTTTGCTATAGGGCTGGTATGGATCCTATTTGTTGGGGATGCTTGATGATGCTTGGTTGGGATCACAAACATAAGGAGATTGCCAACCATCCCAACCTCGACTATGCTTGATACCCTTAGTAGATCTTAATAGGGGACCCCAAAACGAACTACTAAATTAGATGGGGGGAGGGAGAGAGAGAGAGAGAGAGAGAGCGCGAAAGACTGCTAAATCAGAGTTTATGATTAGGCGGATATTTTGCACCACCGCAGGGAAGGGATTTGTTCAGAGTGTTCTTCGTATTTGGGATGATGATCGAAATTGGATATGATTTTGGGCCATGGTTTTCTGAATGGGTGATGTCACTGCTAATACGTTCCCTGCCCTCAGCTGGTAAATCTATTTGATAAAATCTCTTTTCATAGCTCCATCCGGCTTTGGTTGAAAATAGGATCCTGTGAGTCGTGAGTTTTCTCTTGAACATTCCTTGAACCCAATCCAACATGAAATTGTGTTGCTCAACATTCAATAGTTGTTGATTGCTACAGTCATCGTAGACATGGTTTGGTAAGTGCTGGTCCTGGATGACACCACCCGACAGGACAAGCTTGGACAAATTAACAACAAAGCTCATCTTTGAGTTGTTGACTTTATCTAGCCTTATTTTGTTCGTTCTTTTGGTGGCTCACCGTTCAAGGCTCCACTGGAAGGCCAGAGTCAGGAGATGCAAGAGGAGAGCAACTGGGGGATCTTGAGCTGTGAAGGGGGCAACACATTGCATTTTCATACTGGTAGGTATGTGGGTCAGGTTCGGGATTGTTGAATCACGAAAGGAAGGTAGTTGCCCTTTGGACATTGATATGTTTTGATCGTTTGTTGACCCAATTTCCAGATGTGTAATGATTTTTTATGAATATACAGGTGTACTCTTTATTAATCACTATGCAGGAAACTGATTCAGAATGTTGCATTTGGATAGCAAAAACCTAGGAGTGTTCCGCAAATGTTCTTCAATCCAGTCAGATTCTGCTCCACAATCAATCCCATCCCAATATAAAGCCCCTATAAAAAGCCTACTTGTAGTATCTTGTAGTCATGTCATTCCATTCTTTTTGTTGGAATCCTCTCCATCGGGGGGGTTCGGTTCAAATCAATTTGATCATCATTAAAGCCTCCATGAGCACCCCTAAAGCCCTATATATTATGGATATAACATATATAACTAACTGTATATAATATATCATATAGCTTTATTTTTTTTTATATTATATATATGTGCGTTTTCACGTACATGCAACATTGATATATTACACATATATCCATTATATATATATGTGTGTGTGTGTGCGCGTGTGTGCTTGTATATGAAAGCAATTTTATGCGAATCGATGATGACCATGACGATGGGATTGGCAATCCATGGCCAGGATACGAATCTGGAGGTTTCCATCACTGGCGGCCTCATGTCAAGCTCCTCAAGCTCCTCCTTGGGCTCTTTGACTAAGACACTAGGCGCTGCAGCAACCCCCAGTGATGAACCAAAAGTTGGAAACCTGGAAATTATGGGAAATGATAATCTATCAGATCCCAATCAGATCCACCAAATCCAACGGTTTTGGTCACTTTTTTTTGGGTACCTCTACAGAGCTGTGCAGGCTTGCAGTACCCCTGGCCCCACAGAATGGCGAGCTCGGAGGCACTACCATGCCAACAGCTCCAGAAGAGTCGGAAGCAGCTGCATCGGATGCACAGCAGCTAGAGGCTATTTTTTCGGAGCAACCTGCTGGGGTGACATCGGAAGCGTTTGGAAGTTGAGAGGGTGTCTGTAGGGTGTCTTAATAAGTACTAATTCTATTTGCCCTAAGATGCATAAGATACTGCGACTTGATAGCTGGGACATGTTTTGGCGGCTATCGGTTTTGACATCCTATGACATCCATTAGATCCTATTATGCCATAGGTGCCTCTTGTGATTGCAATCGCTGTCCGAAGGTCCAAGAGATCGATGAATCGCCCAAGAATCCGGTTCTGCGATCTTGCTCCAGTTGGGATCTGAATTTCTCCAGAGATTTGGATTCCCTCAATGCATTGCTTTTGTTGGGACAAGCTTAACCAGAAACCATAGATGTTCCCATTAAATATGGGGGGTTCCTGTAAATGTTCCCTTAAACCAATCGATTGATTCCCGAGCGATTCATCCAAACCAAGTTCAATTTGCCCCATTTTCATCCATTTTCGCTTTCAGTCCTGGCCGAGCTGAGGTTCATCTCGTGCAAGTTCAGGCCGGTGGCGTATAAATTTTGAGGCTACAAAAAATCCCAGAAGTTAATTTAGGGGTTGTAAGTTGATTCTATAGTAGGGATTCAATGGAATTTAATGGGAAATTCATGGAAATTCATGGGATATCGGATATAGTAGTGAAAAAAAGTGGAAAAGAGGGAAACAACTAACCAACTATTGGGTAATCAATCGTGGCTAGCTGGAAAACCCATCTCCTTCGGGGATTTCCCCGAGCTACGTTTGACAAAACGGAAGGGTATCATCCAGAATCAGCTGGCGCTCCCCCAGTAATTTTGGCTTCATGATATGGCGGCAATTGTTAAACCACCAGCCCCATTGGGGTCACCTTGAAAAAGGGGGCTCAATGATTACCCGACTGATAATGACTGATATTCATCAGGTATTTACTGATGCTTGGATGAAGTGATTCAAGTGATTCGTGACTGAAAGTGATTTAAGATGACTTAAGTTTAAAGGATAAAAAACCTGTGTTCTATGGTCTATGGATGTCTATGGTTTAACTCACTTTACCCAACGAACCACACTTGCTCAGGAGTTTGCAGCACGACTTTGAATTCTTTTTTATGGGCTACAGCTCATCGTGGTAGTTGGTAGCTTTACATCCCTAATGATTATCAATGCAGGTTGATCACGGTCGAGTCTACGGTGTGATGCTTTGGTAACTTGTCATCCTCATATAGTTATGTACATACTTGCTGGTTCATCCCACTTAGAAAACAGGTTATTATAACCCCAGTTATAAGTGCATTAACCCTACTTATCCCACTTATAACCAGGGATATAACCTACTTAGTAAGTGGGATGAGCCACCAAGTACATTATGGTTTTTCGTCCTTTGAATCCTATCACTGCATCATACGGTATCCAGAACACAGGCATTCCCAAATTGAACCACTGTGTTAGATCAGTTCCAACATTCGATCCAACCCACAATTGGTAATTAAGGTAACCCAGGTATAATAGCTTGCTGGCTGCCCCTTTATGACTAGCAATCCCAACTGACCAACCGGTTTTGTTTGTATATATAGGTTTGTTTGCTGGGCTACTCCAAGTCCAACGGTTTATCATCACCATGTTCAACATTCAAATGGCCACAAAGCATCATAAAGAATCATAAAGCCATGAATCGCGGTATCTCAACGTTCAGACAACCCCATTTACAGCCCCCAGCGTTGCCCAGCACCAGGGCCACCAGAAGCCCCAGCAGAAGATCCTGGGGCCCCTGGGGAGCTGGTCGAGGAGGCAGGTTCCTGGGCGGATGGATATATATATATATTTATGATGTAAGAAGCGTACATGATGTAGTATGTAATTAGAGTGAAAAAAGCAAAAACTCAGAAAAACGCTTGATCACTGTCACAGTGGAAACACACTGGAAACACAGTGGAAATACAGTAGAACTATTAATCTCAACTGAGCTGGTTCAGGATCTTGCCTGATCATGCACGCAAGAAATCAATAAATCAGTCGATTTGACATACATATCTTTCCAGCTAGTATGCAAAAGGAAGTTGATACTGCTTCCAAGACCAAAATTGTTAATTAAAAAAACATGCCCGTGTAAAGACCTACACCCCTGAACATTAATGTCACAAGCAACCACCTTCTTCAAATCCAGATTCTTGGTTCTTTAAGGTTACTTAGTGTGTTCTCATTGCTTGGTTTTTCCTTGCATGAATCTTGCAGCAATGGATACAACTGGTCACTAGTCACTATAAATTCGGAAATTCATGTACCGCGACAACATCAATGTTCTTTTTACAGAGTACTTACGGACCTCAGATATTAGAAGATTAGCCACACTACTTCCATAGATTACTTGAGAATCATTCCATAGCATCTCTAAAAAGGATACCCTCTGGTAAACTAACATAACTATGGAAAATCAATAAAAATCACCATTTTTAATGGGACAATCCACTATTATAACTGGCCATTTTCAATAGCTATGTTAGTTCACCAGAGGGTAATGTTTTTCAAAACCCAGTAATAAACCATCCCATGAACCAACGATAACTGGGGGTCATAAATTACATCATCCATTACGCAGCCCAGGGCACGGGGATGGGTTCATGTCATCCATGTGACGGTCAGAAATTATAGAAATATAAGTTCCATAGACTAGAAGACGAACAACATAGTAGACTAATAGTCTCTTGGCATGGGGTCAAACATGTAGGGATGATGATTATTACATATTATTACACCAATATCCCCAAATATCGCAAGAGTAATCCATATAGTTGAGAATTGGGTTTAACACTAAAGTCTAAGATTGCCATTTCCGCCATAGGACGTCCATTTCCGCCCTAGCGCCCTACCGCCAGCTGCAGCTCCTGAGGCCAGTTAATAAGATACCAGGAACATACCTTTCATAAGAGATTGAAGACTTAACAAGCTTAACCATCATTAGATGTGACATTGTGATGAAATGTGTCTAGATGGATTGGTTGTCATTAGAGTTCGAAGACTTACCTTTTGGTAATCAAACGTGGCTATTCGGGAAATCCCCAATAAACAAGTGGAAGCAATGGTTGGTTGCTTGAGTGTACTACTATCAGGAAGCAAACCAAAGGATTGGGCAAATGACATGTTAAGCCTTCCAATAGTTTGGTAAAGAACGAATCAGTAAAGGTTTAGTCTACATTGGGCGGAGAAAAGATGAAGAAATTATATAGACAAACCTAGGCAGAAACTGAATTGACAAGCGAAACACACGCAGGGGGGGCATAAATACATATAAATATCATGTATGATCATGATTCCGGTTGGTATTTTCTATTTATCCCCATAATATACATACATACATACATATATATATATATGTATAAATACATGGTATATATGGTATCATATATATATAGCATATTCTATTTTCCGGTTGGCGCCAAATCCCGAGGCTCCTGAAAAAGAAAAACGGCGTTCCGACGCGAAAGTCTGAGCCACGGAGCTGGTGAAGCTGGTTCAATCAGCCATACTCAGTCCTCAGTCAGCAACTTTGTCATTGCACACCTACGGGCTTTGCCTATTATTGCCTATCCTATTGCTGGTTGGTCCGTTGGTCCCTTTTAGAAAAAACCTTTTAGCTCAATGTGCATTTTTTCACGGTTGTAGTTTGTGACATTTCATGGGTTTCCACCGGCAAGCTGAAGCTGTCACGCTATGTCACGCTGACCACACACTAGATGCACATTATCCAAAGGAGAGCTAAAATCAACTGCGTCAGAAAGTTCATATTTTGGATGTTTCATCTTCATTACCTGTTGTTCATTGTTTTTCTCATGCTTTCATTTTGCCATGGTTTACATATCATGTATTGCAATGGTATTCTACGATATTCTACGGCCAAACGGGAAATATTCGGACCATACATGGCCACTGTATAGATATAATCATACTGCAATTTCATTACATACCATCATCTAACATAATATATGTCATAATGTACCATTTTGCATTATATATCAGTTTAAAGTAGAATATCATATCACACACACACACATATATATATATACACATATCACTATGGCCATTTTATACATCTTAGTCTCTTTTGAAGGGCTAAAATGCTTTGCATGGCCATTGCGCACGGTCCATCTGTGGCACCACCATGGCCCTGGATTTCGCGCTGTGCCCTACGACCAGCAGCGTGGATTGGACCTTTCTTCGTGGCGAAATCAGCGCATGGAGTCGCCAACCCCGGCAAAATCAGCGCCACGGCGATGTGTTTCTGGGGACACCTGAGTGAAGACGAGTTGAATATAGTTTCCTTTTGGGAATCCAGCATGGTAATGGAAAATCCACAGTGCACAACCATGAACCTTATTTTTTTTATAGGATTTGTCAGTTGCCATGTTTGATTACTGGACGCTTGATGCGCCTATATACACTTTTTGCGATTAGGATTCGATATTCATACATGGATGTAAATGGAGATATGGTTATATATGACGCTAACCGGTTTATGTTATTCTCAAAGTGTATGACATGTTGAAAGTGGATGATGACGGGCCCGGTGGCGTCAGGGGCTGGTTTCTAATGCCACCCCCCGGATTCGTTAAGCTTGATTAGGAAGGTTAACCCCAAAGTGATAAAATCCTATCAACATTGGTGCTCCAGTGCTCCCTATTAATAAACTGGAGGTGTTCACATTACTTGAATCATGTTGGGTACAAAGCCCCTATTGATCGGGGATTTTCCCACTCAACCCCCCTAAGTCAGGCAGCAATTTTTTTAAGGCCCGTCCGCTGGATGGTCTTGTGCGTCTTCTCCAACTGGATTGCGCGCATCCCCAAGGCGACGGCATTTCCTCGATGGGTGAGATGGAGGTTTCCTAATGGCGGTACCCCAATAGCTGGATGTTTTTTTTTCAAACTTCTGAATCCTATGGATTTTGCCATGGTACTGGTGTGAGCGCTAGACTTTTTGCACCCCTTCTTTAATCTATTGTTCTACTCTTTTTTACTTTATTTTACTCTGCACCTCTCTACTCTACTCTTCCCTGCTGTACTACATTCTTCTCTACTCTGGCCCTGCTGCTTTTGAATTTCTGTAACACAGAAGTTTCTCTCCTAAACTTCCTTTGAACAATGGGACACACTTCCCCATCTAGACCATCGTGCCCATGTGATTTGGGTCATTGACATCAACCTTAAGGATGATCTTTATATATCTTTATAATTTTATAACATCTGCCATCAACTTCCCCATGGCACAACGGATAGGTCTGGGACGGCTGCCTGGTGGGCGTCTCCCTGGCGCTGCTCCACGCGGCCTTCTGCGCGGAGCCGGGGAAGGAGCGAGCGGAGCTCTTTCAGCAGGTGATCCATGGGGTGAGCCTCCAGGGCTGGCCAGGCAGGACGCGCATGCCACGAATCGGATTCGTGGTTTATGGTCCATGGTCCATTAATCTAACCATATCTAACCCATATTTCATCCCAGATAGATAGATGGATGGATGGATGGATAGTTAATTTATATTTATTTATGATGATTTTTGATAATATATGTGTATATATATATATATCCGCGTGTGTGTGCGTGTGGGGATATTCCATTTATCTATATAACTGGGGGTTTTGACCCATTTACTAAGTGGGATGCACCCCCGAGTTGGGAGAATCAATTCACATGGGAGGTGGTGAATAACTTACTGAACTAGGGTTTTATGGGGGGGATGTATTTAGACTGTTACTATAGATGTTTCTACCAGTATGTATGTATATATATACATATCATACTGTATCTATACTATATATATGTATGATATAGAAAATATTGAATGATATATAATATATTGATATACATAAGATAGATATTGGTAGAATCATCTAGAGTAAACAGAGTTTGGAAAAGCGGCTTATACTGTAACTTGGTGGAGTGGGATCATTGCTGGGTCATTTCCTGGGAAACCCATGGGGGGAACTGCAGCGACCTCACTGGAATGATGGTCACTGACCCAAAACAGCGGAACTTTTGAGGGTGAATTTGTAGAATTTATCCAGATAGGTGTTGTCACCATCAGTTATATAGTTATATAGCTATTTAATAAAATAATTATATAAATACATAGCTATTTAATAATATTATATCTATAGTTATACAAGTATAGTTTTATATTTTAATAGTTTCAATTATATGTTTTTATTGTTATTTTTAATATGTATATTATAGTTATTAAGTTATATAGGTTCATATATTGTTATAACTGCAATATAATATAATTGTATAATTATAAAATGTTATCATCATATCATTATTCTGTAGTTTTATACAGTTGCCACCGTCTATTTTGTTAAACTAAAGGAATTAGTTATAAATCAAGTTAGTTAACGTCCAACATTCCTAGCATTATTTCGGCACTGCTTGGCCATGCCACAGGGTTGGTGCTGGAGGTTGGCTGGCCCATCTTCGAGTTGGTGGCTTCTTGGATGGTTGGAGGTCCTGTGAGCACTCGATGAACACAAAACACATGCACACATATACATATATACATATATACATATATACATATATACATATATACATATATACATATATACATATATACATATATACATGATGTAGATACATTTTTTTTAATATGCATATGCATGTACATATATATATATATATCTACATATATATATACACTATATACATATATATCATGAAAAGACCCAAGTTCAGATCGAAGTTGGTAGACTTTACCACTATTAAAACAGCGATACTTTGAAACCCTAGTTGGATCGGCTGGGAGTACCATTTGATAGGAAAGCTTAACACTAAGTTTAACAGTAGATGATCCTTTTCTTAGCAACCACCTGAATTTATCAATCAAGGTTGATTAACCAGCGGGGCTGGCAGTCTGCAACATATTATATACCCCAAATTGTTTTCGGAAGCTTTTACTCATCCAAGCCGTTTGGCGTCTTCAGATGGTGCAAGCACAGTGCCTAGAAAACGTAGCCTCGAGCACAAGCATTCGCGAATGGACTCATGAAGGAGACATCTGACACATCATATTTATGCAGACCCAGTGTTGGGAGTTATTTCAAGACCTGCATGTGGGTTTGTCATTGCCAATTCTCATTGGTGGATAATATTTGATACTTGTTGACAAGCATGTTCCATCATGTTTCATCATTCCTCACAAAATTGGCATCCATTAGTCCATAGTGGTCCTATTTTACCCATGATCATTGCCATAAATTCGCACTAAACTGGTGCCTAATCCATGTTGCTCTCAAGTGAGCTAACATAGCTATGGAAAATCACAATGTTTAGTCATTTAGCATGATTGATCATTGATCATAAATTGAATGAAATTGTCATTTTTTTTAATTTTTCCATAGCAAACTATTGCCAAAGGGTAATCCCCCCAGACCTTTGACCCTTCCAGCTCTGTCCTTCCCAGGCAGCCCACGGATCGATCGTGCAGTCCGGTGGATGGAAAGGTCAAGAGGAGTTGTTCCCTGTAGAGCCGCCAGAGTGTACAAAGCTGACACGAGGCCAGGTGGATTTGACCTTTCTATGGTGGTAGAATGGGGATCTTATGGGGATAAGGTGGGAGTGGGAAAAACCATGTCATGTATACCAGTATATGACCCAAGACTGGGAATCGTTTACAGCAGCCTTTAAGAATGCTGATGACTGGGGGATGGTCTATTATTGTTTTAGGTATGGGCGCCTCTAAGAGGCCGTGCGTTTTTGAGGTTTTTGGGGTGGGGTGGGGTGGGGTGGGGTGGGGTGGGG
>Ga0126342_10018047_pt1 | contig 12130 bp, 13 predicted proteins | sample Cyp1metagenome_FD_92528 | JGI IMG/M metagenome (GOLD analysis project Ga0126342, IMG submission 92528) | Coral microbial communities from Lord Howe Island, Old Settlement Bay, Australia - Cyphastrea 1 metagenome | ecosystem: Host-associated > Invertebrates > Cnidaria > Coral ... | reverse complement strand
ATTTGAAATATTTGAAATATTTGAAATATTTGAAATATTTGGAATATTTGGAATATTTGAAATATTTGGAATATTGAAAGTTGAAATATTTGAAATATTTAGAATATTTGAAATATTGGAAATATTTGAAATATTGGAAATATTTGAAATATTGGAAATATTTGAAATATTTGGAATATTTGAAATGTTTGAAATATTTGAAATATTTGAAATATTTAAGATATTTAGAATATTTGAAATATTTGAAATATCTGAAATATTTGGAATATTTTAAATATTTTGAATATTTAAGATATTTACAATATTTAGAAAAGTTTACAAAACAAAAGTAAAAGGTAGATCATAGGGGTGCCTGTTGCCATATATATATATGTACAACGCGTATACCTGATATGTATTGTATATAGCCGCAGAATGCTTGCAGGGTGTGAATACGAATTGACTGACGCATGACTTTTCCCCGAACCCAGATACCAATAATGGAGATCAACATGAAGCGACCGCGAGACATACGTTTGGTGCGAAATCCGTGCAGATAACTTATACACATGTAATGAAAAATACACTATGTTGCATAAACGGGTGTGAGCCAGGTGCCCATAATTAATTGTTCTATGTGACCAGTTTAGGTCAAGCCATTGGCTATCCTATCGATGGTTGAGCGAAGAGACCAATGAAGCAGTATATTGTATTTTTGGGTTATTTCGAGGGATATAGAAAAAAACATTGGAGATTGGAAGAACTTTTGTGATTTCCTACACTCTTTGTACACTCTGGACCAATTTGGGGGGTACAAGTGGGGTTCATTTGTGTGATTTGAAATCCTGAGATAGCATTCCACGTGGGCAAAAAATGTGGAGCCAATGCCAGGTGATTGGTTCCGCGCAAATGCAGGCGCCGGTGTTTGGAGCCCGTACTGCTGGGGCTGAGTGATCCCACTCAAATCACTCAAATCCCAATAAACAACCGGATCTTATGACTCTGATATAAGTTTCTGAATATATATATATATATGATAGTATATAAGTGGCATGCCATTTGTTGTACAAACCTTCAACCCTTATTGGGAATAATTACCAGGGACTACTTCGAGGGTGATCTCCAAGGCCGGCACTGATATCCCCAACCACCACTTGATGGTTGATTTTTTGGTCGGGGGAACGATGAACCTGGCATTTGTTGAAAATCAGAGACACTTTTTTTTATCTTTTTTTTTTCATTTCACCTTCCGCAGTTCCATTAGATCCTCCTGTCCCCTTTCAGGAACCTGGCATTGGCCTGCAGTACTTCCGCATTCAGGCGTTTTTTCGCTGCATTTTTTTGTTTCCAAACCATCCGAGGGGTGCTTAACCCAGTAGACATATCACATGAAAAATTGCAAAATTGTGCAACAAAGACATGATTCATATGATGGTGGTTTCTGAGTGTGATACTTCCATTTGTAGAGAACATGTGTGACTATGCATGAAAACCCCCGTTGACCCAGGATTTTCCAGGGGCTATTGACCCCTCCTCAGTTCCTTTGGCAGCCAGGTGCCATCTCCTTACCCGGGCGTTCAGTTCCGAAAGCGCAGCACCCAGTGTTTGGGGAGGAGATTGCAATGAAATTGAATGGGAACTGAGACTTTCTGAGACGTCTTGGATCATTTTAGGACTTTCTGGATCATTTTGCTACTCAAAACTATTTCCTGGATGATTTTGCATACTCTTGAAGACATTCCTTGCATGTTTTTATGGTTCACAAACATATTCTTTGGATGATTTGATTGTTAAACACATGCGGATTTTCACCTTCACGGTTTGATTCAAATGCAGGATGAAACCAGTGAAGGTGGAGATCAGACAACTTACCCTGCCCACCACCATCGTTTCACAATGATGGGATATTTCACCAGACCCAGGTTTAGAACTCCTCATGTTCCCGGATGTTTGCCTTGTGAAAATGATCACCAGGTCGATGCATTTGGACGACAGGTGCGACGACTCCGTTGTTTCTCCAAGATTTGTGGTGGAGATCGAAGAACATGTTAAGTTTTGCTCCGGAATAATTTGAAAAGCCAGCTCCTGACCCTGTGACCACAGCGGTGAAGTTATCAATCATTGTAATTTTATTGACGGATAAACACTGTGAGACTCAGGGTCTCGATCTGTGTTTTGGTTGTCAGGTACAGTCGCTATGCAAAACAAGGCCAGACTGCATCCACCTCAGGGAGAGTTCACCTCTGCTGGGATTTATGACTGTGGATGGACAAAATCCTGCACGAGTTGCTCACTATTGGTAAAGATAAACCTGCAAAATATGGGACAGAAATGGGATAAACCATTTACCATATCTTTGTTGGTGCATACTTTTGGAATGATAGCCAATTGTTTTTGTTGGTCCATCCAAAGGATGTTGAAAAAAAACCAGTGTGAACAGTCCAACCGAAACTTGATATGGACCAAGAAACAGATTGACTTCCCAGCAACCTTCCATCAGCTTCATTCATTCGAATCATTCGAAACATCAATTTTCAAACGGACCCATCCTCAGCTGCAGCGCACAGCTTTACGCGGCTAAGGTGGAGGGTGTCGTTGAAGGTGGTGGCGAATGGCTTCGCATCAGTGACAAGATCTTCCTTCCCATGAAGGCTTCATTCTTTTGACTGGAAAACCTGCGAAAAAAAACGGGACTCATTGAATTTTCCACTCAAAACATCTTTTCTTGATGGGAACTTGGGGAATATCATTAGTTTTCATGACGATGGCAATCTTGAGGATGTGGCAACTTTTTTGCGGTACCAGCTTGGACCCACAAAAGCTGGTCATTTGATGTATTATATAAACACCTTAAACCATAGGTTTGGGGTTGATAATTTGACCTCTCCCCAATCCCATGATACTTGGTGATTGACTTATTGAAATTGCTGTTGTTATCGCCGTGAAATGCAACATACAACTAGCTGCAAAAGATATATGAGAAAGAAGATTGAAGATTTTCTAGTTGGACATGGGAGTTTCTGGGTTCCACGTTGGATTTCGGGTGTGTGTCTAACATGCGGAAGAAAAAGGGTTTCTGCAGCAGGTAAGTACAGTAATACAATGACAATGACATTTTCAAAGTTCCTTGAATGCACGTGATTTTGGTTTGGTGGCTTTTCCACAAAGAGCTGGGCTGTGTAGTTATATACTTGGTGGACCACCAGTTTGGTGTGCACAAGTGAGGTGCCTGTCAACAGTCCTCTTAAGGGTTCTGGAGGGAATATGCGTTTGTCTGCAAACTGGATGCCCCCAAATCCCGATGGTCTAACATAATTTTCCCAATCAACATGTATTAATTGTATTAGAATATTAGAATTGCAAGTTTGACTGGCATAGCCCATGCCTGGACACACCCACTATATCCCACTATAATCCACTATATATATATATACATATTAAGAAAATATATATTATATCACTATTAAATATACTAAATCCCATAATAAAATGTTTGATCAATTCTCCATGGATTTTTTTCACGACACATTTGGCCCGCCTTGACAGGTGGGCCCGGTGGGAATCATGCAGCCTATCAGCAAGGAGGTGCCATTGGGATGATCTCATGGTGCCATTGGGACACCTCCATATTTGGAAGAATTGTAACTGCGTAATGCTTGGAAACACCTCGATTTTTCTGTCGATTTTTCCGATTTTTAGATCCAGATTCTTGCTAAACCAAGATGTTCGTTGCTTAAACCCGCAAGCTTTGTTAGTTTATCCGATTATCCTCCATTTTTGATCAATAAACCTCCAATTTTGGTTCAACCCCCCTGGCATTTTTGATGGTTAAACATCCCCGTTGCTGGCCATTTCCCAGTGATTCCATCCCGACAGGAACGGGAGGAGGCAGTGAGGCTTGAGAAGGAGCGCCGAAACGGCGGAGAAGCGAGTCCCGTGGGGCCTGGGGCGCCCAGCTTGGCCATTTTTTGGATCAAACGTGGACAGCTAAAAATGGTATTATATATATAGATATGGTATAGTATGTATGTATTGATGTATGTATGTATGTATGGTATGGTATGGTATGGTATGGTATGGTATGGTATTGTATTGTATTGTATTGTATTGTATGTATGTATATATATATATATGTATATCTATCTATCTATCTATCTATCTATCTATCTATCTATATATATATATAGACATGGGCATATGGATCGCTATGGATTCCAGTCAAATCACTTTGAATCTCCAGGATAGTGCCCATGACTGACCCAGGTTCAGCGACTTGCCCACCACCTCAGAGGAGCGCATGGGGAGCTGAGTAAATTTGGCTATATGGCACCCCCCTAAAAAGATAGAAATGCATAGAAAATGCATAGAAAATAGTGTTAAATAGTGTTAAATAGTGTTGAATTACTACTTTTCTGTTTTTTGTTGAGCTCAAGAATGGCTTCCCCTCAATACGTACGTCTGAAAAGAAACCCCCGGTTCAGTCTTGGATCTTTTCCGGGTCATATGATCGAGGCATGGGATTCCAACGATGATGGGGCGGGATTGGAATATCAAATCAGTGTGTACGGGGTATCACCATTATTTTGATATATTCCAACAATTTGGGATCAAGATTTGACATTCCAATCCCAAATTATTGGAATATATCAAAATAATCTTCATCGAATCTTGTTGTATCACCATTATCAAGAAAACTCGAGCCCATCTCTTTTAGAGGCTGCTGGCCCAGCAGAGCCAGAGGTCGACCAGGCTGGGCCCAGCCATGGAAGATGGGTATGAAGTGGCCCACAATTGGCTGTGAATATACCTACTATATATACACTACATGAGGCATGACATGTATATATATATATATACATATACATTATATACATTATATACATATACATTATATACATATACACTATACATACACATATATATATATATATATACATGCAAATCTGTAGATATAAGATATAAATAAATATATATATACACATATGCATGTACACATTTCTAAGTGCGAAAAGACATGTGTATGTCCTTGTAGGGATTTGGCTAATTTTGAATGCTCTCACCAGGACCCAAAGACACAGGATGGCTAGTGAGGGGGAACACCTACAAAAAGGCTTATTTTGAGCAGTTTTGATTGCCTAGCGTTAGAATATCATGTATTGTATTTCATCCCTATGGGTCACAAGCATCCTTGTTGACCAAAGGGTACAACCACTTCAAAAGGACATTTGGAACGTGCTTATGTGGGGTTCCAGTCGATCAGCATTCGCAAAGCTGCCGCACAGAACGTTCTGCGACCCAACAGCTTGAGGGGCTTGCCTGAATCGATTTGTCCGATGCTCAGTGGGTTCAAGACAAACCACTGCCAACCTGCTAGTTTTGATTTTAAATCCCTATTAAGCATTCCCTGGAAACCATGGTTTAGGAGGGGATTTACACATTTTTTTGCGACTATGGGGCCTATGGGATTTCATGAATTGATCATATTATTTCACTTTATGGGCTGTGGTGAGGGGTGCCATTCTGGCCGAAAAATGAGGTAAAGCGCCATTACGAGATCCGCAGGCAGGGTCTTATTCAACAGGGAGGAAGCTAAGTGGCCGGGACATTCCTGAGTTGTGGAAACAGCCGGCTGTTTGTATTAAAATATGGTAATCATATGTAATAATGGGTTTTGATTAGTTGTATATCATTGTATCATTAATATCCCATCCATGTATTGATACAGGTTCCTCAACATTTTACAAGTTTCTGGCTTCTGTGACGGACATACAGATCATACAGGCCTTGAACGAGTTCTACTCGCAGAATCCCATCAATGCACTGGGGGACACGTCGTAGCCTTGAGTCGTGGAGATCTGGAGACTAGACGAGACTCCAAAAGCAGTGGTGATGGCCTAGACTCATGCCACGTCCATCCCTAGACTCATGCCACTTTTGTCATGTGAAAAACTTACCCTCTGGTAAATTAACATAGACCCTGAAAATCACCAATTTATAGTGGAAACTAGTCTTCCAACCCCTGTCTGCCAGGGTCTATGTTAATTTACTGGAGGGTAAATGACCCCTGTTTTGGATGGTGTTCACAGTGTTCATGCCCCATTTTATAATGGGTCATCCAGCGACGCCGAGGCCCAGACGGGCACTACATCCTTGGGGCTCTCAGGAGCGTTTTGTATTATTTTAAACCAACCAAATGGGTATTACATGGGATGTATAACTGTAAATGGAGGGGATTATAACTCAGTGAAGCAACAACCACATTAAAGATGGACAACTTAGCCAACAAAACAATGGATTGCACTGATTTTGGCGCAACAATCGGGGATTGAATGAACCAAGATAGGTATAGATTAGAATTTCAGACCCAGGGAGACACAGATTCTTATGACATTTCATGTGACACACACTTGCTCAGAAACATCACTTTCTTGAGCTCTAATTTTGCTGATATATCCTAGACGTTTCTGGCAAGTCATGCTCTTTCCTGCATTGTTTGAGCCCAAGACCCAGTCGCTTGGTCCAGATCACCAATGACCGGTGCGCACGGTGCCACGGTTGGTCCAGGAGCCATCAAACTGACGCCCGGAACTGAGGTGATGGGAGTTTTGTCAGGAGTTATACCTGGTTCTTGGGGATATATCTAGATATATGTATATAACCCATATTAGGAAATCCTATTAACCAACTAGTACAATGAGATGGGATAGGGAGTATTTTTAATGGTTCAAACGGATGTCTGTAAGGAAAAAACGTTACAATACCAGCTCCTTGGGCAAATCCATCGAGATGCATCTGGTAAATGGCTTAATATCTGGGCAGTGGTTCCATTTTGGTTACAAAGATGATCTGTTCTGGTATTGTTGGCATGGCTGGACGAACCAATAAGATTCCCAGGATTGGTTCAATGGAACATTTGGCCCAGAAAATCCATATCAAGATTTGCAAAGCGAATGGTTTCGCAAAAAATCCACTTCGCAACATCTCCATTGAATTGCTGGTGAATTCCCTAGTTTCCTTGGATCACCACTATGCAGGTACCTTTCCCACACGTGCTGCTGCGAGGTATGCTGTGCCTCCGCCTCCAAAGATTTCCGGGGTGAGGCTCAGCAGCTGCCCGTCACCGCGGCTCACCGCGACGCGCTGTTTCTGTTAAAAAGAGAGCTGAGCAGGGTCAAAAACCACCAGTAAATGGCCAGTAATGGGACTTATGATGATCCAGTGGAATTGGGGATGTTATTCTATTTTCAAACAAACCAAACATGAAATGGCAACAAAAAGAGAAATAAAACATAATAAAACGATAGTTTGTTTGGGCAACAAAAAACTTAAGTATGAACCAAGGCTGGGAATGTCCCCTGTTTTGGATAAAACAGTGTCATTTTTGCTCCTGTGACACGATGTGGTTCCAAGGCCAGCTGAGAAAGCAGTAAGCTTCACATGAGGCTTTGGTCATACAATGGTGGGTCCCTAAGACACATATAAATGTACATATACATAAGGTTATAGTTATAGCATCATAGCAAAAAAAGGGGGAACTATGAGTTGATTGGAATTCAGACCATTTACCTTTGCAAGGGATCCACGATTGTCCAAGCATCAAAGATCATAGAAATTGGCATCCAAAATATTGCAAGATCTGGAGCTGCAGCTGCCAAGTGATCAAGATTTGTAAATGAACATCCGGGCACAAATCATTGGAGACTGTTTTTACGGACCACACCCTAGCTCATCCCCTTAACTGCAGGGGTGGGGTCGTGGCCCGCCTGTCCGCCTAGTGTTGCACCCGGGTATTGAGCCCGGGTCTGACGCATGAGGGATGCGTCTTATCCACTAGACCATACCGGCCCTCGCGCAAATCATTGGGGCAAGATTGTGTTGGACATTTATTCAGTTACAACAAGGTCATCCAGGTGATTGTTGGGAAGATCACCCAGTCACGGGGGCAGAGTTATTTCGTTTTGACCCAAACCCCGTCCGAAGCTGTGCCGGACATGTCCGGCGTCGAAAGCCATGGGGACAGCGCGCCAAAGAAGCGCCGCGCTGCGTCGAACCCATCAGCGCAAAAGAGGTGGGGCTCAAACTTGGCGAGTAATGGGAGAATATATGGTGACAATATTTGGATAGTAATGGGATATATATATATATATATATATCACTGATTTTAAATCACCATTTATTATCATCTACCTAGTGGTGATATATATATATATATGTATGTATGTATGTATGTATGTATGGGGATGATAATTGGGGAATAGTCTTAATTGGGGACCTGCGCCATTGAAACCTATCAGGGCAACCGACAATTCTCTGATGTAATCCCAGTCCGGATATATGATTACTGACTATTGCAACATTTGTGTACGTTTCTTCACATGATCGTGGAGTCCAACTAGATTATCATATCAATTGCTCAAAATTCATCCCAACTGGGTAAACATCATTCTACTCAGAAAGACTCGTCGCAACAGGGTCAAATTATCCTATGTAACTGAGTATGCCAGCAATGCCAGACCTTTTTCAATTCAATAACATCTAAAGATTGGCAACATTTCCTTCGAATCCCTGATTCTGAATCTATGCTTGGAACAATTTGGAAATCTTTGGTTACTGCAGAAAGAAGCATCTTCAGACTTGAATCCTTGAATCCTAAGTTGAAAAAGGAGGTGGATGTCCAAAAATGGGTAACCCCCAATGGTTCGAACATCAGTATCCTATTCTTTGAGGGCATTTTGTTGGGGCCCATCCCCGATTTGCGGACCAATACACATATCATATTTTTGGCTATAATGTTTTCATTGAATAAATACGACCACTCAATGGTTGGTTTATAGCTCATCATATCCCATAATATCCCCAGTGATTGCAGGCCCCAACCTTTGTAGAGTCAGTCAAACCCTCATGTTTCGGCTGGTTCAGCATCCATACACATCCAATCTTTGGATGGTCAAACACCAATTTTGGATGGTTAAACTGCTAGTTTTGATGCTTCAACCCCGCAGAATTCTTGATGGTAAAAAACTAAACAGCTATTTTTGATTGTTAAACCACGATGTTGATGATGAACCTCCCAACAAGAACCCATTTTGGATGCTGAAAAACCACCCATTCTTGGATATTTATCGCCGCCTCCGGTGGCGATTTCCCAGGCCTCGTGGCCTGCAACGTCTGCGCAGCTTCTCAAAGGGCTTGGCGTATGCGCACAGCCAGGCGGCTGTGCGCCAGTCGGCGAGTCGGTGAGTCGCTGCGCAGGGATTTTTCCGCAATCCATGGGATTTATCATCGGGAAAAGTCTTGATCATGAGTGGGATGATATTATATAGATACATTTATTTTGATTGTATTATATGGGCAACACTATGCAAAGAAGTCAAGGCAGCAAAAAAGGTCGGTCTTGGGGGGGGGTACCATATATATATATACATATTATAATACATGATATCACATGATATATCATGACAATGTTATATGATATTTTCCCAATGAAACTGTTGATAATAGATTTCCCAATGGGACACATAAATACTATAATCTGGATTATATGGGATAATATTTTCCAAGAAATATAATATATGGGCTTTTCCCAATGATGTCACAATGATATATCCGATTTTGAAACAACATGTTAAGTCTTAGCAAAGTCATGGCCAGAAATGGGAGGAAAGAAAATGATCCGGCGCATGTACACATTTTTAGCAAAAGTCTACCATTACCTTGTGATTCTGCAAGTTCCGTCATTCTTACACACCCTTTTGGCGATGTTGGTTAGTCCTCTTGTGATGGATGGCAATTTTCAGTTGTGTTTCAAAATTAGTCATCTAGAAACGGTTATATAATTACCCTCTGGTAAACTAACGTAACTATGGAAAATCACCATTTTTAATGGGTAAATCCACTATAAATGGTCATTTTCAATAGCTATGTTAAATTACCAGAGGGTATAAATAGTGGAGAACGAACATTCTCATGGTGGAGAACATCATCATCCCACAGTTTTGGACAAAAGTCGCACGAACCAAAATCATCCGAGTAGCTTTTGCAAAATATGATGGCCTACAATCGTTGTAGTTACTAAGTGCAACAAAGGAATCGCTTGAGAATATTCACCATCAAGACTGGTTTGCTTCACTGCGTACAATAACCAATTTTGTGGGTAGTATAGTAGCCCATTACTCCAAACATCCGATCGGCGAGGTCTTTGGTCTTAAAACTTTGGCTGCTTACATTCCATGATATCACAATATTTGGTTGTGAACCTATCCATTTTCCGTGATTCAAACTCCCAGTTGCACAGCTATCACCTTTGACAGCAAAAGGTTTTTTGGGAAAACAACTGAAAATCACAAGACTTAAGGTTCGAAGTTTTCTCTTTATTTTTTGAACCTTACCCACAAAAAACCGCCATCAATCCTTCGTCCTCCAGGCGTATCACCACGTCTGCGGCCCCGAGTGGATTCGCACCTTGCGGGGTGAGCTGCTGGGGCGTTCGGTCGCGGTGATCCTCTGTGGTGAGGAGGGGATCGGCCGCCCGGTTACCCGGTTACGCCAAGTTGTCGCCATGGAGAAAATCACCATGGAATCATCATGGAATCATGGGGAAATCCATGGATTTAGTCAAGTGGCTATGAGTCAAAACCCTGGTACCCCTGGTGAACATCAAAATAGCTGGTAAATGGATGTTCATCCCCCTAAAAATGGTATTAATAGGTATTGATCCATACCCAAGTGATTAATCAGTTTAGTCAAGTTTAATCAGTCGGGGTAGCAGAGATGTTCCTTTTCCCTCTCGTTGCTTGATCAATAGAGGGGTCATCCCGTATTACAACAATCAATGGGTATATACTGTAAATGATAATATTGGTATATATACCATACCAGCCCCCTTTTTTCTCGGACACGGATGACGGGGTATACCCCAGTATATGAATGTGAGATGATGGGAAAATGATGATCAACCATCAAGTGTTTGGGCTATTTTGAGACTAAGCCATGTGGCGAATCTCCGTCCATTTGAAGGGTTTTGACCCATTCCACGTGCGAACCTGAATTTTCCCACGCAATGTATAGTATCGCCCAAACAGTGGAATGATTCATTGGTGGAGAGGGGTTACTGACTCAGACCCCAACGCAGTCTGTATATTCCGGCAAGATTTTTGGGAGTGTGAACATCAGGGCAGGGTATGGGCACATCTTCTAGAATTCCATTGGGTCGAGACGATACTTAAAAGGTATATAGCCGTGGCAATAAATAGCAATATAAACCAGGATGACTAACCAGCTGATCCCTTCCGCCTAATTTTCCGCACGCCCCCAGAAACTATGGTTAGTAGGGGATAAAGAATGATAAAGACACATCTTTGGCACCCATTAACCATGCGGGTGTAACTCATATGACCGGGGGATGGGACCCAGCGGTCGCAGTCCCATGAAGATGCGCTGGACTTGACCCGGAAGAAGTGCGTCATCGAACCCGAGAAGGCTGGCTGCGCCTGGACACCTCGGATGTATGAAGATTATGAACGAAACAGTTTCGATTTGTTGGTTTTGCAATCCTGAGACACTGAGTGTACTGTCACTTTTGGCATTCTTGGGGCAATTTCGCATTTCCGAATGAAATCCCCTCTTCCGAGCACAGAGTTCAGTGCAATCCTTATCCAATCTGCACAACTCATTGCTTGTTCTACAACGTTTACATTTGACTTTCAAGCCCATCTGGGTATGATTCAAAACGATTGACTCCGTTGAGTTGGCTGCACGGACATTTTAAACTGAAAGACAGGGCCTTCCTCCAGATGTTCCCTTCATTCAATTCTGGGATATATTGATTGTCGATGATATTGTATTCCAATGACGATTTCCTGAAATGCTCTATTGGGCAGCGCACGATTCCAACTATGTTCCCATTGTATTATCATTTGTATTCCCAGTGTATTCTGGATAATTCCCCCTAATATATGTAAGTATATATATATGTGTACAACATATATATCTATATCTATATCTATATCTATATCTATATCTATATCTATATCTCTCTATCTCTCTATCTCTCTATCTCTCTATCTCTCTATCTCTCTATCTCTCTATCTCTCTATCTCTCTATCTCTCTATCTCTCTATCTCTCTATCTCTCTATCTCTCTATCTCTCTAT
>Ga0126342_10018046_pt1 | contig 12130 bp, 10 predicted proteins | sample Cyp1metagenome_FD_92528 | JGI IMG/M metagenome (GOLD analysis project Ga0126342, IMG submission 92528) | Coral microbial communities from Lord Howe Island, Old Settlement Bay, Australia - Cyphastrea 1 metagenome | ecosystem: Host-associated > Invertebrates > Cnidaria > Coral ... | reverse complement strand
CTGATAAACCTATGGGGCAAAACAATACAACCGTTAAGCTAGCAGCCCAGCGCTTTTTCTCCTGAGCCGCAATGCTGTAATGCATACTAGTTTACATAGGGTTTATGGTGGAGTGCAATTACAGTATTATGTAATATTCTCACATCAGAGATGTCTGTTTTATCTGGGTGATGAAATATCATTATCCAAAAGTACAGTACCTGAATACTAACCCATGAACATAGCCTTTTTGGAAGGTTTAGCCAGATCAGGGCCCACTCTTCACATCCCCAAAATCGTTGACACATTTTTTTCATTGACTGAGGTGGGATGTGAAGCCAATTTTGGGAGACTTTGATCTTGACCCATACCCCTTTTTTCCCATGGAAAAATGATGCTACTGGGGTCAACTTCCTGGAAACTTTCGAAGAGAAAGCCGCTTTTGAATTCGGAAAGTGGCTCCAGGTGTAAGCATCTGGGGTACCCTCTGGTAAACGTTTACATAACTATGGAAAGATCCACCATTTTTAATGGGAAAAATCCACTATTTCTATGGTCATTTTCAATAGCTATGTTAGTCATAACCAGAGGGTATCATATTTACCAATGATTTCCCCCAAAGATCTGCATATTTCCGACCATTTCGGTCAAGTCATGTCAAGTCTTACCCTTCCCCAAACAAAAAGCTGTCCGGTTGGCCAGGCCTTACCATGTGCTGCAAGGTGTTGATGGCTTTGCACATCGTGGGAATGTCCTGCCGCACTGCGACCATGATGTAGCTCGTCTGTGAGTGGCACATTGTGGCACTGTGGGACTCAACTTGAAGTACCATGTAAAAAGGTGGTGTTCACCGTTATTTTTTATGATTCGAGGCTTTCACAGAGGCTTCCTCTCCACTTATTGGTCTATTATGCTCTATGCATTTTGATACATTGATGGTGAGTTGCATGGGTGAGTCGGCACGGAAATTCAATCTCAAGACAGCCTGCCGAATCGACAAGCTCTCTGGATTTGGCGCTAATGGAAACACAACACATGCTCCAAAGATTGGTGACTTGACCAATGTTCCTAAATAATCAATAAATACCATAATACTGTTTCAGCTATACACATGTTTATCTTTGTTTCATCCATTCATTTATCTAAAGTGCCTTATGTATGCGTGCATATATTGTATATACTGTTTCTTCAATACAGCTGTCTTGGTTACCCTCTGGTTATGTCAAAATAGCTATTGAACATGGCCATTTATAGTGAGTTTTCCCATTAAAAATGGTGATTTTCCATAGTTATGTTAGTTTACCAGAGGGTATCAGAGGCTAGAAGTCATACCTCACTGACTCACTTTGGCCCTTCCCATCGGTCCCGGGAGTTCAAAGCTTTCCTGGGACAAGGAGAGGGATCGTCAGTCACCATCCAACTTGTTGGGCATTTTTCATCGGAATGTGAAGGGAAAATAAAGGAATATAAAAGGGAATATAGATAAAATATGACGCGATATCAACATGTTTGTAGATATTTGTAGATATGGTTTTGGGTGTGCCTGAAAATATCTGATTTAACCTCAGATTCTGACCATTTTAATGAGGGAAAAGAGGCTTTAAGCCATTGGAACTGGGGATAACTGGTTTTCAGACAAACCCATATATATATACATATCATATATATATTATATATATATATATTATATATATATATATATTATATTATATTATATTATATTATATTATATTATGTAATATAATATAATATAATATAATGTAATGTAATATATTATAATATAATATAATGTAATGTAATATAATGTATAATATAATATAATATAATATAACATAATATAATATAATATAATATATAGTATATAATATATACATAGTATACATTTATATACATATATATATATACAGAATTGGGTCAAAGACATCAAATGTCCAATATCTCCAGTATCAAATTTCTGGAGAACTGTACCTCGGATGGCAGGGACTCAGGGACCCAATCCAAACCAACAGTTGACTATCTCATACCTCAAGAACAGGCAGCTTATCTTCCAGATTCATCTAGATTCTATATGCTTGATTGCCAGTCCCAACAAGGTTCAAAAGCCACTGGTTCAACCAATTGGTTTGGAGGCCCGGTGGTTTGGAGGCCCCAACAATCGTTGTGGAAGGTAAAAATCAGCACATGCTATTCCCTAGGACCCCCTCCAACCCCAACCATGTGTTGATGCCTGAAACAAGTACTGTACCTCAATCAACAAATCCAGCATTGGTGGCTTCAACATTCCAGTGGATAAGCCAGAAAAGTATCCATGAAACTATGCAGTGTTCTACCAACCCAGAGGTAGTAGCGCAGCCTTTCTAACTAGTGCCCCTCTGTTCACCCCAAAAAAATGGGATAAGTGAATGATAAGTGGGATAACTTACTGTCGGGGACTAAGCTCACTGTCGGGTTACCACTCGATCGTGCCATCCCAGGCTCTTCAAGGGAATGATCAGGGATGGTACAGCTGGGCAAATGAGCGACGGCTCCTCAGACAAATTCAGGGGAACTGGGCTCATTTTATGGTAGATATATTACTACCGCTAATATAGTTAATGGATGTTACTCGTGAGTTATAAGTTATACACCAACTTATAACTTTTAACGGGAGAGAATCTTGTACAAATGAAACTGTGGGGTTTTTGCCAAACAGAAAATTGGAATTTCACCACAAACGGTGCTGCATTAAGAAATATGCGGATAGAACTAGAACCAGCAAAAAAAAGGAATGGAAGTGCGGGCAAAGATGTGAATTTAAGGCAAATGAACGTGAAGACGTAGTAAACATCGACGACTAACACTATCGCCATGGGAACGCTGGTGGCTTTGGCTAAGTTGTGGATTCCGCGAAGAATTATAGTGGGTTTCAGGTTTCCTTGGGTTCTCCAAATACAAGGAACAGCTGTAAATGGCTTCCCAAAGAAGAAATCTACAATATTCTACAATATTCTACAATGTCTACGATCTGAATTGCAGATTATGCTTTCATGGTATTCCCATCGCATTGCCGACAGTTCAATTCTCCCAGCGGTGACCCACGACCAGTCCCACGACTGGCTTTGGTCTGTCCTTTCCGCGGGCAGCGTTGAGCATGTCCTGCAGTTCCCAGATGTTTGATGTATCGAAAAGCAAGGGAGCTGCCAATGTTTGCTGTTCAAATGGGACCCTAAAATTGCAACTTCAAGATGTAGGGAAAAAAGTGATAAAATACTGGAATGATGGGTGCCCTATTTTCACACAAACCCATATGTTCAATCATCCCCAAGATTTGAAATCTGGCCCAGCATTACCAGCCATAGAAGAGGTCATAGTATCATAGACCACAATCCCAATAAAACCCACTGCTTCCAATCTGGCCAATCACCACATATATCATATGATAGTTAACAATTGTCAAAATACATTATATAATTATATATATAAGGTATTACAAGGTTATGTAGGTTATCAACATCTCAAGTCACTGGTTTCGAAGTGTGACCACAAACCCCCTTTTTTTAGTGTGTCCATGGCCACAGAATACAACCCCTTGGCCCCTTGGCCATTGTCTTTGCGTTCCTTCCCACAGCCCATTTGTAAAAAGGATGTTTGCACAACCTGGAGAATCGTGCGAGTGCAATGATTCTTCCCTCCCACAAACGACAAGATCCAGACCAGGGGGTAGAACCCCATTAAACGACATGTCCCCGGGCCCCATCTTTCACGCGCATCACAGGGAGGCGACGGTAGCGAGCACTAAAACTGGCGCAAGATGGGCACCCCTCACAGGCTTCTGTCTTCGTCACTTCTTCAAAGTGCGGTCAGACAGGCAGAGAACTATTCTCAGAAAAGCTAAAAGCAATTTGGGCGTCTCTTCTGAAATAATCTCCAGGCTCAATCTACACCTTCTGGTCAAGGAAATGGCTATCCTGAACAAACTGGTGGGTTCCAACCTCCACTTCTGTTTTCTCTGGAGCGACCTTCGGAAAAAATGCCGTTTCAGTGTCTGTTTCAGTGTCCAAAAACCATCAAAAACCACGATCTGCTTGGCCCCTCCCATCCACATTTCACAGGAGACCACCCAATGAACGAGACAAACGTCGTCTCACGGCACATCGCCGTGTCCACGGACCCAGACTGTCAACCCGTGGACCAACAACCTCAGTGTGCGAATCGAGAATCGAAGTTGTTCGCCAAAAATACCCTGGACTTGGACGAGTCTGAAAATGGGCTACCCTCTGGTAAACTAACATATAATTGGGAAATCAACTATAAATGAACATGTTCAATAGCTATATGTGTTAAATTACCAGAGGGTATACCCCAAGTGAAAAGGCCATATCTTTTTTCGGAACACCATGATCAACTATTGAATTTAAGACTGAATGAGAGACCATCTGCTCAAGTTCATCCAAACATTGAAATCATGGGATATGTTATCGACTATAGGTTGCTTCTATAATCTTCTATATGGGTATGGGTCAATACCTATAGATACATTTTTAGTGGGATGAACATCCATTTACCAGCTATTTTGGGGTTCCCTAGGTATCAAGGTTTTGACACACTGCCATATAATTACAGTAAATACTGGACTATTCAGGGTGGGTTTTTGTTCAATGGGCGGTATCCCAACATCCGACTTGCGACTTGATCCAGTTGGGCCCAGCAGTTGGCCGTTCACTTTTCGTAACAGAAAGATGTTCCGAAAGATCAACGGATCAACTCATGGTAGGAAAGTTGCTCCAAAAAAAAATGGGCTACCTTCTGGTAAACATACAAAAAGCTATTGAAAATCACCATCTTTTTTTCGTAAGTTCGGTAAATCAACTATTTCTATGGGCAATTTTCTATGTCGCAAACTGTAACAAATCTCTTCATCACTGCAGAGGTACCAAACGGATGGGCGAAATCCGCGAAATACCCGACATTTTTACCACCCATTCAAGGGATGGTTGTTTCAACCCCAAGAAAATCATGGGATAAACTGGGATAAACTGGGATGTTTACCATCTATCAACTGGTGATTCGGATTTCGCTGGCCCATCCAAACAGACCCAACAGAGCCCCGAAGCGAACCCCTGGGCAGCCGGAGCCATGCATCAATGAGGCATAGCTCGCACCAGCACCTGGATGGTCCAACAACTTACCCGTCTGGATATGAATCATTGGGCATCAGAAAATGCCATTCCTATGCTTGAAAAATGTGAAAGATGGAGAGATGGTTGACCAAAAAGGTTGCACTTCTGGATATATTGTGTGTTGATACCAACTCTTGATATGTTTGGTCCAGCTGAATCACACAAATGCCGCAAAGGGGTACTCATCTGTAGGATTTTGGTAATGATTGGCAGCTTTGTAGCTCCTCCAACTGTTCCATTGATGCCTAATTTATTTGCACTTGTCAGTTCCTGTCTTTTTTGCGTATCATGTTTCGTAGGCTTTGAAAATTGTACAGTTATGGTTCATTGAATTGAAAGACTTTGGGCATTCATGTAGCTTGTATGTATATATTATATACATACATACAGTATGATACATATATACATATATGTCTATATTTAATATACATATATATATATATATATACATATACATATACATATATATATATGTCCATACTATATACATGTATAATCATATTATATATATGTATATATGTATATCCCCCCAATTTGACCCTGGCACATATGATCTCTGTATGAAAAAAAATACTTGAAGATCTGGCCGCTGAATTTTCGAGCGTCAGAAATCCGTCACATTTGACGAGGTACGCGCCCAGCGTAAGGCAAACTCCAGCTCACTTTGGCGGAAATCCTGGAGAGATCTGATCTGGCAAAATGTGAGATTTAATGGAGATATAATGGAATTGTAATGGGATATAGTGGGATTTAACATGATTTCAATGGGATGTTAATGGGATTTAATGGATTTTAATGGAATTGAATGGGATTTAGTGGGATTTACTGGGATATAATGATTAATGGGACAAATGGTGGTGAGGTAATGGGAATATGAATGGTTTATGGCCAAAAATGGATGGTTTATGGCTATAATATAATACTTAACAAACCATACGTACAAATGAATGTAATGGTGATGGAATGGGAATAATGCGAGAAACCCTGACTGCCACTACGGTTTGGGAATGGTTCATAGCACCCATGGTGATTTGGGGGATTGTTTAGGATTGGGTTCAGCACATTAAGAACAATGTCTACTGGTTGATAATAGTGATAAACGTAGTCGTGACCATGATTATTCCCCACTGATATATTCGTGTCTCAGGTAATACCTGTGTAATATAGATCATGACAGTGGTTAACTTCACCGAGTTATTGAGATATCCCCCTGTTGCATGATATAAATTGATATGATGTATATGGCTAACGTTGCTACGTACTCACTGGGATGCACCAGGCACTGTATCAGCCACGGGCCTCTCCGAAATCGGCAAAGTGTCCGGTCTGCCCCGTCTGCGGCGCCTCAAAAACAGGGCGCGCAGCGAGGTCAACGTGTCTTATGGCAGTATCAGGCATGGCCTGGAGTGAAGCGAAAAGCCACGGTTGTTGCCATCGAATTTTTGGGGACCTCTAGATTTCCCGCCCAATCCAGCTGTGGAATCTGTTGCCTGCTGGCTGTAGCCATCAACAAATCATGGCAAGCCAACAAAAATGGGATCAACTGAACTTGTATCTGTATCTTCAGAATGGACGCCAAATTTGATGTCAACAACCATCAGCCTCTTTCAACCATCCAGGCAGGAAACACACGACATCTAGACAGATGATTCTGCAAAAAAAACTAAAGCCCCAAGAAAGTACCAACAATTACCAGGGCCCCATCATATCCATAAGAACCCAACAAACATGGATCCTAACCAATCATGACCTTGGAAAAATCGAGGGGCCGCTTCGGTATGCCATTTAACATATCATGTACCCATTAGTTGTTCAATGCAAAGAGACCCCTCTATTGGTCAACCAAACGTGACGTCGATCCAAGGATAGCTGTTATCCCATTATATCCATCAATTTATCCATGATATCCCCATATTGATAGTCATTATGTATATATATATATATGTGTGTGTGTGTTAGTACAGTATCCCATTACATATAATATGTATATAATTATATATGTAATGATATATATATATAATTATATATGTATATATATATATATAATGAAATATATATATATATATAATGATATATATATAATGATATATATATATAATGATATATATATAATGATGTGCATATATATATATATACGTATACACATATCACATATCATATCCCATTGTTATTGTATGCTATCATCCCTTTCTTCCCACTATCCAAACTTCCAGCATCAATCACCCCAAACCCCCCGAAGCCTCGAGTGACTTCACATAGGTCAAATTAAAAAGGCCGGACCTGATAGGCTGGGAAATCCCCTTATGAACGCGGAGGTTCTAATGGGAAAATCATCGAACACCGGAGGGTAGCCATGAGAGGTCAGTGTGTTGAAATAACTAGGCTAACGCTTGGATCTATGGTGGATGTTTTGTTGATGGGGTAACATCGCCGGGTCCATGTTCCAACCCAAACCTAGGATTATGTTCAGTGTAAAGACCTAGATCTCTCCGATGGATCCGCATGAACCAAGATACCTCTGGTTATTTCACATAGGGAAGATAAACCATTGATTTATAGATGATAAGAATGATGATTTACCTATTAAAAATGGGCCGTTGTCCCAAGCTATCCACCTTCAATGACCAGGACTTGGTGGGAACAATCTTCCACCCATCCACTGCCACCCATGTCTTATGCCTCCAACGGAAGAGCGGCCAGCGCACAGCCTGACTCTCAGGATTTCACCAAAATCGGAGACTCGTTCGGTCATATCTGGGGAGACCTGGAAACTGGAAACTGGTCATGTCTGAAAACCTTCCGTTCTCGTGGAAAATGGCGACTCATCTTCCCCGGAATCGGAATGGGAGTTTCACAAATGGATTTTCTCGGAAAACCTGAAGAAATGGTGGTTTTTGTCACCATCCAACGAATGGGAATTAAAACCAACAAACATGGATTAACCATCTCGTTGCCTGATCATATCAATTACCTCCCAATTTGTCGGGACCCAGAAGCGAAATAAGATCCACCACCAAACCAGGGTTTCGTGCTGGATGTTTTTTTGGGGACATTGAAAATGAGGGGAAGGCATCTTTGGGATGGTTCCCCATATATAAACTACCCTCTGGTAATTTAACATAACTATGGAAAATCACCATTTTTCATGGGAAAACTCACTATAAATGGTGATTTTCCATAGTTATGTTAAATTACCAGAGGGTATCATCTATGATAAGGTCTTTCTGAGGTCTTTATGATTTGCCCAGAAAAGGTGAGAATCTTGGAACTGAAAGGTGTGGGAACCCCCAATTTCTTTCTCGCTTTGGATGACGTTTCAGGCAACGAATCTGATGGTCGCACAATGTCGCACAGTTCTTCGGGAATCTGCAATGGAGCCGACAGGTAACCCCCCAACACACAGAAGGGTGCTACTTGAACTGTTTGCTTGGCGTCTTCCACTTCGGATGTGAGCTTTGCCATGGTTTGCCACTGATCATGGGGAGGCCTTCCACAGTCCATCTGGAATCCCCAAGGCCCTGATGTCGTCCAGGAATCCATCAGTGACTTCATCACAGATGAGTCCCCATGTTGGATCGATAACTGGAGGAATCACATATTTTTTTGCCAAATTACCCGGCCTGGTAAACATACAAAAAGCTATGGAAAACCACCATTTTTTCATGGGTAAATCCACTATTTCGACTGGGCCATGTTCAACAGCAAACTGTTAGTTTACCAGAGGGTACTTCAGCAAACCAGGTTAAATAAACCATGGGATGGTTCCATCCTCTTTTCCCTGAGAAGTTGAATCACTACCACCAAAAACTGGTGGCTTAACTGATTTTTGGGTGGCTTCAACCTGGTACAAAGCTTCCTTAAATAGTCTCCATCTGCCGATCAAATTTGGCTCAGGACAGTTACAACCATGTTTCTGGGCAAATTACAAAAGAGTAATTCCGAGTAATTCCCAAGTCTGACATAAACCCATAGTGGGGCGGGTTCCCGAAGCATCATCTATGGTGAGCGCCACCCCTTCCCCCTTCAGCATCCGCACCCTCTGAAAGTCTACCCACTCCGGGGAATCCTCACCAAGGTCAACGAGACCATGGTTCAGCAGCTTGTCCAACTGTGCTTCCCTCTGAGTGATCAAACATGGCAAGAGAACATCCATGGTATTCCAGAGCCCGGATGAATTCTGTGGTGATGAAATTCCTGTCTCGGAACCGCACCCCCTGCCTTGTCAAGGGTTGCACTAACGTTCAACAGTTCACCCACCTGGCAGTTCCCCAAACAAGGGGGGATTTATGAAGCCAAAAGGAACACCAAAAACCCGCGGAGAATTAGGATTCTGATCTGAGCAAACCCTCTGGCAATAACCGACACACGGGTGAATCATCTACTTTTATGGGCCATGGGTCAACCGAGTCAACCGTAGCTAAGTTAGATTACCAGAGCGTACCTGGTCGGCAATGGCTGTTTTCATCCACTGCTGTCACTCAGATATGCCAAGGGATCTTGTACCCCCAGCTGTTTTTCCGCGCCCTCCTGGGGTTTGGGACAGCCGGGACAGCCATCTGCTGGTGACGTCTCATCCTTGAGAAGCGAAGGATCCACCTAAGGGTCAACTCGACTTGGTACAAGAAGATTGCCCATTTCCATGGAAATGGTTCAAAAAAACCGTGGGAGCATCCCAAAATTATGGCCCATGTTCGAGCCAGAGACCGTTAGGAAAATGATGACCAACCTAAAAATTCTGTGGTTTCTTCTGGCATGGGACCCCAAAATCATCCAACTTACTGGTCAAGCCTCATTCGACACCAAGGCTCTTTCTGTCGTTTCTGTGCAACATCCAGTCGTTCTTGCCACTCCGCCTTCTGCTTTTTCACTTCTTCCTGCTTTTGGGATAAAAAAAAATCGCCAACTCAAATTGGCGGTGTTTTTTTAATGAAAGAAAGCCCTCAAAAATATCAATCAACATGGTTTGAAGGGAACCACTGAATGACGGAAAAGGTGTTCCGATCCCCAACAGGTTTTGATGACTGGATCTCCGAGACTGGTTAAATCATTTACAGTAAACCCCGTGTTGCGAATTACAAGTGTTTCAATTTCCCACGGTCGGAGATTGATCCCCCATTTTTGTAGTCTCAAACTTAAATTTTGTTGGATGAAACCCCGCATGTTCAAAGTTGAAACCCAAGTTTCGTGGCACAAAACACGCTTTTTTGTGAAGATGAAACCAATGTCTTTTTGATTTACGAAGCTGGATCCTCCGTTTCTTGATTGTCAGATCCCCACTCTTTTGCAACCTACTCTAAAATCCTCCATCGTTGCAACCTCAATCTCCAAGTAGATTACACCATCTATATTTTCGCTCCCAAAAAAAAACAAAAAAAAACATGTTTATAGTTGTCCAACCCAATGTGTGCCACTTAAAACCACCCATCTTTTCTCGGTTGAAACCATTTTTCCTGACATCACTCTGTACATGCCATGCTCAAAACATTGTTTTTCCGTATGCATTTTTTTTTCCATTTATTCATTTATGTATTCATTTATCTAGTTATTTATTTATTTAGTTAGTTATTGATTTATTTGTTTATTTATTTATATTTATTTATTTATATTTATTTATTTATTTATCTATTTATTTGTTTATTTCATTATATTTCCATATGTTTCCATAGCTGTTCCATATCTTGTCCATGTTGTTTATCCATATTTTTCCACATTGTTCCATGATTCTGGGTAAATTATATATAAATTTTCACTAACCCGAATCTTGCGACCACTTGGGGATCATTTCCCTATAAAAACCATGATTCCAGGTTTAGGGAGAACAGGGTTCGGTCGTGATCAAATTGACCCAAATAAAATTCTGATGACTTGGGATAGTTGGTTGATAGGTTTCCCTATGGGTTATCATAATCCCCAGTAATTATAACCCCCAGTTGATAGGTTATCATAATCCCCAATAATTCCCTATGGGTTATCCATATCATTATACAGTTATAAATGGGATAAGTAGGGTTAATACACTCAAAAAACTGGGGTGAACTAACCCACTTACGAGCCGTGGGATGAGCCACCAAGTATAATCCCCATTTTTAATGGGTAAATCCACTATTTCAATGGCCATTTTCAATAGCTATTTTGACATAACCAGATGGTATCATCTATGATAAGGTCTTTCTGAGGTAATATCCCCAGGTATTATATCCCCATATAATCCCCAGTAAACCAGGTAGTATAATCCCCTATTATAGCAGTATATCCCATTAATATCCCATTAAATCACTATAAAATCCCATTGAATCACTATAAATCACTATAAAATCCCATTAATATCCCATAAAATCCCCATTAAATCACCATAAAAATCACCATTAATATCCCATTAATATCCCCTATGGCAATCAATTGACCAGCACCTCCTGCAACTTCCGCCGTTCCCGCTGCAACTCCCGGCGCTCCACCAAGCGCCCGGCGGCCAGGCGGCAGCGGCGGCGCCAGCGGAAGCCGCTCTGCCTGGACCAGGGATGGTGATGTCATGGGAATTAGGTGGGAAAATGTGGGATTCAATAGGATTTCAATAGGATTTGAATGGGATTTGATGGGATTGAGTGGGACTTAATAGGATTTCAATAGGATTTGAATGGGATTGATGGGATTGAGTGGGATTTAATAGGATTTCAATAGGATTTGAATAGGATTTGAATGGGATTTGAATTGGATTTGATGGGATTTAATAGGATTTCAATAGGATTTGAATGGGATTTGAATGGGATTTGATGGGATTAAGTGGGATTTAATAGGATTTCAATAGGGTTTGAATGGGATTTGATGGGATTGAGTGGGATTTAATAGGATTTCAATAGGATTTGAATGGGATTTGATGGGATTTGATGGGATTAAGTGGGATTTAATAGGATTTCAATAGGATTTGAATGGGATTTGATGGGATTGAGTGGGATTTCAATAGGATTTGAATGGGATTTGAATGGAATTTGATG